>Ga0325410_1003409_pt1 | contig 17944 bp, 9 predicted proteins | sample PopdelMetagenome_16_FD_206182 | JGI IMG/M metagenome (GOLD analysis project Ga0325410, IMG submission 206182) | Populus deltoides microbial communities from Bellville, Georgia, United States - Xylem-PdIQD-R3 | ecosystem: Host-associated > Plants > Phyllosphere > Stem > Wood/Secondary xylem...
TTACTAATGCCATATTTTATGGCATGTAGCTTAGTCAAGAAACCTATGCTCGCCACTTTTTCTTCAGATAGTTTCACTTTTTATCGTGGGTCAGATATCCTGCAGTTCCACCTGATTACATATCACAACCATTTTTGCTTTTCAGGTTGATGAAAACTGATGACTGCGATACCTAGCTTGCTTTTTGAGCCATCCATTTTACTTGTATGGCTCTCAAGAGCACCCATGGCCATATTGTTGCTTTACATCATTAGGAAGATTCGAAGAATATCACATCTGCTTGCGTATTTCAAGTTACCCACTAACTTCTCAGAAAAAGAAAGGTCATATCTTTCATGGTGCTTCCATATTTTCTGGAAACATGAATTTGCACAAAGAGTTTAGCATATATAAATGGATCTTCTACTTCTTTGTTAGAAGCATGCATGCAGGTATATGAATATATATACAGTTTTTTTTTTTTTTCAAAAACAAAATTACTATATGAATTGGCATATGTTAATATACAATTTCTTTTTGCAAGCTTCAAACTATTCGTAAGAAGAAAGAAAGGCCTCTCATCCACTTTATTATTAGAGAATTAATAATAAATAGTTGGGAGCAAATTTGAGGTTAGTTTGAATGCTGCAATATTAATGGCTTGGCATTTCTTTCATTTAATAGTATTCTGAGGAGTTGTGAACGTACACATGTAGGTTCTGATGAAAGGTGGTGGTCCTGGCTGCTAATGAGAATCAAGACGACTACAAGTCACTAAAATGGCAGATGATTAGCCCTCAAGAAAGGAAGGAATTCAAAATCCAAACACAGAGAGATGGAGAGTCATGATATGTAAGGATTTCATAGTTAGAAGTCATCAATTCCTCCTCTCGAAAGTCACCATGACATACATGCATCCCAAGACAAACCCTAATAGGAAAGGGAAAAAAAAATTGAAGCATAAATTATAGAAAAACTTGAGAATAATGTTAACAAGTCTCATCCCAAACCCACCCATGGAAAAGCAAAATAAAGGTTAAGCACAATCATATCATCTCACCTATGCAAAACAATCTATAGCCCTCCTCATTCTTTTCCCTCTCTAGAAGTCATATCTAATTAGAGAAAAATTGTATTGTACAAGCTGTACATGATCGATATATCTGAGGTCCCCCCCCAAAACAACACCACCAACCTTCTCAGATTCCTCCTTCACAAGGGTTAATCTGGTTGGTGTCATCTTGGAAAGATAAGGGTTCTCTTGCAAAACTCTCTCCCTAGCTATGCAACCTTTTTTCTTTTCTCTTCCTCTTTTCCTCAGTTGGAGGATACATATCAACTTTGGCACCATCGATCAGTATTGTGTCTGTTGGCATATACCATCCGAAGAACCTCTCATAGGCTATAATTCTTCAATCAACATATTCTCTATAAATCGAACTCAAGACAAGAAAAACTTGGTGGTGGTGGTGGTGGTGGTGATTTCATCAAAACTGACCGATCACACGGTGCAGCTTCTTCATTTCTGCATCGTTCAATGTCTTCAGCTATTCTTATAGCATCCACTGAGGCGCCTAATATTCCACGTTTAGTGAACCCCACTGCATATAGCCCACACTCCCCTTTCCATCCATTTGGAAATGGTCTTCTAGGAAAACCATCTTTTTCCGAGAACATATCTCCTTCCTGACAATTAAAAAACAAAAAAAAAAGCCCATGTCCTCTTTTTCTTTAGCATTTTGATCATCAACTTGGTGCAAAAATAACATATCCTTAAGAATAAGAAACTTAGAGAAGAAAGGAAATTATGAAGAACTAAAGATAAAGAAAAAGAAAAAGTTACCTTTAGCCAAGATGGCACATTACTTTTGTAGCCTGTTGCTAAGATAATAGCATCAAAATTCTCCGTTTTCCCTTCAATAAACTCTACCGTATGACGTTTTAGCTTCTTAATTTCTGGACATATCTAAAACAACAAAGGAAAATTCAGGAATTCTACAGTAAAAATAGGAGTTTTAGCTAGGATATACAGTGTATTAAGTTCCACACCGAACACAGCGTATCTATTTTTTACATATATAGCTAATTAAAAAAATAGAAAAAGGGAATTAGAATTACGCGACACTAGGTATGAAATCAAGAAAAGCAAACGGTACGATTGTTTGGCACAGTAGAATCCTTTCAAACATACATATGATGCCAGGGAGAGCAAAATGAAAAGTGATGATGTGATATATTCATTATATGATACGTGATATAATTGGGAAAGTACCTTAATGTCTCCACTTTTGATCTTGGCTAGTGTCCCAACATCTAATACCGGGGTCTTCCCGGACAAGTTCTTGAGTTCAATGGGACCTAATTCCGGCCGGTCCAATCCAAATCGTGCCGTATCACCGAGCATTAGCCTCGACACTATCAGCAGGAACCGATCGACAAGGCGCACAGGCAGCCACTTGAGCAACCACATGGACAACCCGAAAGTTGATTGGCCCAGCATCTCTCGAGGTAGAACATGCACCTTCAATCAAAACAAATTACATTCCCACAAAAATTATAAAAAAAGAAAAAGACAAGAAGTTACTACTTCTACAACTTAGAAAGCTTATAGAATGACTCAAAAAAGAGCTAAAAGTTTGATGATATTGGTGTGACCCGTCTAGTTGCCCGAGTGATGTGTGTGTACATGTGGGCTAATTCGTTCGAGGTCATGACTGAATATGCCTAGAGGTCTTTACAGAGAAAAATTAATTATAGGAACACAAAAGGGAGATGTATTGTTATGATATACATGCAAAACCTTACAATTCTTACCATTGTATGCGCATGCTTGGGAATCCCAAGAAAGTGAAAGATCAAGGATTTTTATTTTTATGTATAAAATTACATATCCCTATTTTTTTTCCTTGTCATTTTTTAAATAAATAAAAAAAAAACAGAGAGAAGAAAGCGTCTGTTGGAACTTGAAGTCACTATGCACACCAGGCCAATTTGAAATTGTTATTAGACTCCCATGAGAGAAATGAGCCAGAAATACATCATACATGCCAGGACAGAAAAAGTTTTTAATGAGTTTTATTTTATAAATAAATAAAAATAGATCATTAATTTTGCAAGCATTTCCATTCGTTATTTATATGTGGATTTTTTATTAAGAAAAATGACTGAAAGGGAGAAAATAATACGAAACCAGGGATTTGAATATTTATATTGATTTTTTAAAAACAAAACCTGTATATCTTATTGTTCTATCATCAAAACGAGGTTTTTTTTTCCCCATCAGAACATTTGGATTTGAACAGACCAAAGGCTTAAGGATTAACCTTTCAAAGGGTTTTTTTTTTTCTTTTTTCTTTTTTGCTATAAAGTTTTAAGAAAAAAGAGAGAACAATATGCTTAACTAATTAAGATGAGCAGTACTTACTGTATCTCTAACAACAAGTGAAGGCTTAGCACTAAAATCGCATAGATCCAAACAAACTTCCATTCCAGAGTTTCCACACCCCACCACCAAAACCTTTTTCCCTGTAAACTCTTTTCCACTTTTGTAATAACTTGTATGCTTTATGTCCCCTCCAAATTCTCCCATTCCATCAATCTCTGGCACCACCGCCTCCGCATTCTCTCCGGTCGCCACCACCAACCAGCGGCACACATACTCGGTCTCCTCTAGCTTCTTCCCAACAGTCTTCACGCGCCAAAACCCATTAACTTTATCATATTCAGCTTGTGACACAGTCTCATTGAACCGGGGACCAATCTCAAACTTTTGTGCATATGACTCTAAATAATGAAGAAATTGTTGCTTAGTAGGGTAAGTTGGAAATTCACTAGGGAACCTCATGAGAGGAAGCTCACAGAATTGTTTTGGTAAGTGAAGGCGTAGGCGGTCATAAGTCTTCAACTGCCACAAAGATGCTATGCAACTAGATCTCTCTACTACCATACTTAAGACACCTTTTTCTTTGAGACAAGCTGCCACGGCTAGGCCTGAAGGACCAGCACCAACAATAACTGGACCAGGGACAAATACACGTGAAGGTTTATTCATAATTTTTTCAAATAGAGGATCGTGAGCATGTTTGCCTTCTAATTCTCTCAAGCAGTACATGATCTGTTTAAGAACTGAATATATAAGTGTGGTTAAAAAAAGGGTTGTAAACACACTGATTGACTGTATCAGCTATAACTAATATGAGTCAAAGCTAATTTGGTTGTTGGGTTCAAGAGAAAGAGCAGAACTGAAGAGAACCCATTCGGCCAAACAACGTGCTGTTGATGTTGGGAGAGAGTAAGTGGGGGACTAAGTTGAAAGATTAAGCCGAGATTTAGTGATGGATTTCTCTCTTATCTATAGAGAGATTAGGCCTTTGCGAGGGAATTCCTTAAATATTGGAGTGGATTAAGAGGACTTATCCACTTATGAGAATAACTTTTGTTTTCTTTTTTGAAATCTCTGTGCGTTGTGTTGTTCAATGGAGGTTAAACCGGAAGATGAGCAAAGAACTTCGGGGCAAAATCAGCATTCAACAATGAATGTGAGAGGGGGAGAGAGAGTGAGAGAGATGGTGATATGTCTATATATATTCCCTTTGTTCATAGAAGAACTTAAATACGAGCGAGGCTTGAGTGGTAAAGATGAGTAATGGTAGTGGGGACACATTTATATGTATAGGGTCTCAAATATTTAATTATTAACCAAAATAAGCCAAAGAAAATTTTAATTAATTATCATTAACCGACATAGAATATATATAAATATATGTAGGGCTTCAGCCATGCTTCAAGTCATCAGAAAAAAAAAAAATAGAGATCGATCTACGTCACTTCACTTGTCACAAGAGAGACTTAGAGACCTCATTGGGCAAGGATTAGTAAAAGAATTGGTTGTGGGTTAGCAAAACAAAGTCCTAAATTAGCCACAATTAGGATAACTTTAATTAATTAGAGTCATTAATCAAGAAGGTTAGCACTAACTAGGTCTGGTTTCCAAATTGAATCTATGGATGTGATGTAATTATGTGGGTGGGCGATGGGTTGGACCAAGGACCAACTTGGGCTTTGTGTGGAGTGTGAATTGTAGCCGAGATGTCTTCCACCATGAATATCGAGGCAAAGATGTAATCATGGAGTAGTAGGGCAGAGACTAGCTAAAAGTGAAAAACCCTTCAAAATCTGAGATTTCCATTCATGTGCCTTTGATTTGGGTAATTATGACCTGCCTCAAATTTCAATTGGACGTACTCATAGTATCTGAATTTCTATCGCTTTAGTCAATCATGAGAAAATCAACTATCTCTACTCTGAGTTGACTTCCAGCATATAATCGGAGCAACATTTCAGATGATATGCTGGTCAAGATACGTGTGGTATACAGTGGAGAAATTATGGATGATAATAGTTATTTTTTAAAATATTTTTTATTTAAAAATATATTAAAATAATATTTTTTAAAATTAATTTTAACATTACATATATAAAAAAGATATAAAAACATGAAGAAAATAAAAAAAATTTAATTTAAAAAAAAAAGGTTACTATCACAAGAATTCTTTGTTGTTAATATTATTTAGATGGAGGATTTGGTGAAGGCCATGAACTGGTGGCAGTACTACAATTAATTCAGTGGTTCCCTCTTAATTATCACACATACAAATAAAGAAATGAAAATATTAATACCAAGTTAGAAAACAAAATATAAGAAAAAATTTTAACTAAAAATTTTAAATCACAAGTTCTAGCATAGGTTTATTGTAAATTATTTTTACTAAAATTAATTGAAAGCTTTACACACACACACACACACACACACACACACCATAGTTATTAAACTCGGCCCGGCCCGGCGAGTCGACCCGGTGGCTGGACCAGTCTGAGTAAAAGACCGGCCGGTGCAACAACCTGGCAAAACCCGGTCAACTCATGACCCAGGCAAACCCGGATGAGACCTTTTTTTTTTCAAATATGGTTTTTCTCCTATACCTCTCTTTTTTCATATTTTTTTAGTTGGTTATTAACACTTTTTAAAATTTATTATATAAATATTAGAAAAATATTTTATTTTTTCAACGTGGGATTTCAAACCCTTTAGTATATATACTTTATGTTTCCAAGAAAAAAATTATTTTTTCAATGTGGAATTTAAAGCCCTTTCGTATATATACTCTATGTTCACAAGAAAAAAAAGTTATTTTTTCAATGTGAAATTTAAAACCCTTTAATATATATATTCTATGTTCACATTTTTTTTCAATGTGAGATAAAAAAAAATTTTGATTTAAATACTTTAACTTAAAAGGATAACATAATATCTTTTCAATGTGGGATTTGAAACCCTTTAATATATATACTCTATGTTCCCAAGAAAAAAGTTATAACAATGTGAGATTTGAAACCCTTTCGTATATATATTCTATGTTCACAAGAAAAAAAGTTATGTTTTTTTAATGTGAAATTTGAAACCCTTTAGTATATATACTCTATGTTCTCAAGAAAAATATTTTTTCAATGTGAGATTAAGTTATTTTTTCAATGTGGAATTTGAAACTTTTTTATATATATACTCTATGTTTCCAAGAAAAAAGTAATGTTTTTTTTTAATATGGGATTTCAAGCCCTTTCGTATATATACTCTATGTTCACAAGAAAAAAAGTTATGTTTTTTCAATATGAGATAAAAAAAACTTTTTTTGTTTAAATACTTCAAGTCAAAAGGATAACATAGTATCTTTTTCAATGTGAGATAAAAAACTTTTAAAAATATTTTTTAAAACTTCATTATTTACAACATGTATAGTCTATATTCATATGAATTTTTTTTTTAATTTTTTCATATGAAATATTAAAACTTTAAATATTTTTTTAATTTTTCCAGATTCATCCAGATTGACCCGTGAAACTCGAGGACGGATCAACTCCGTGTCGGATTTGATAACTATGATATATACCGCACTTATAAGTATCTAATTAATGAATTCTTTAAATGAATAAATCTCAAATTAGATATGGAATTTGCCGTGCATCACGTTAACAAACACAGGTTGTTAACCATGTCATCCATCATTATATATTGATATAAAAAAGAAGTGTTGAGCAAAAAGATTAAATTTAAACCTAACAAACAACCATGACATGAAGGTAAATCAAGATTCGGTACTGCTTAAAAGTTGATTACATGCTACTTAGCCTACCCTCGAATTTCTAGTGATCATGTTTGCATGTTCCTTCGGCACGAACAGCATTCATGTTAAAACTTGACTTTAAAGTACAATTATTAAGATCTAATGATTTCCTGATCTGATTGCAGAATTCTGCACAGATAACAAGCCTTAGCTATGTTTCAGCTTGGTCAGAGAGATATCAATGAGAGGAGTGGTGGCAGACTTGGAACGGGATGGCGGGCCACCACCCCTCAGACATGACAATGTTGGTGGTTATTTAACCACCTACCTCCCTCTCTGCCGCTCGGTTTCTTGATCACTCATTGGTGACATAAATAACTAGTTCTCGAACCCCATTGAATTCATAGCTTATGACATGCGTATACTTCTTCGAAGAAGACCAATTCCATACCTTTTCAGTTCCTTTCTTTATGGAAATAGTGCAATATTATTAACTCGCTAGTGATATTAGGAATCATGGAATTGGGTGCCTGCTAGCTATGAATGATTCTCTTGATCTTTACATGTATATATTAGCCAATCTGTATACATTTTATGGTATATATTCGTTAATTAAATATGAAATCTTGATTATTTTATCGAAATATAAATATCTTTATAAAATTAACTCGTGGAATTAATCGAAATGCATTCAAGTTGATCTAGACATGTATCTGTGTGTGTGTGTGTGTGTATATATATATTCCAGGACAGCTTCTTGGAAAGAAATAATAAAAGCTTCCAATTATAAGGATTAAAAAAAACTGAGCAAAGGCACTACATGCACACCATCTCCTTTGTACTTCCTAAGGAGTTCTTGCAGAGTTGGCATTGAAAACACTTCTGAAACTTGAAATTCCCAAGCAAGCCATCAATTCCCAGAAACAAATTTATATTTGCCAGTGGTGTTTACTGATGAACACAACAACAAGAAATTAATCTATCAATAAAATTTATCGCAGTTTACAGAAGAAAAGTTTTTGTCAATATTTATATTTGTATTTATCAATTTTTTTACGGTGAAAGAGAGAATGGAATGTACTTCTAGCAATAATGGGCTACAATTTCTTCGAAATACGCTTTATTTCAATAAATCTCAGGATATAATTTCAATGGTAGTTGGGCCAGAATGCATAAAAAAAATGTTTGCACCGAGTCCTTCTGTAACTAAAGCCACAGGAGATTTTCAGGCTCGAAGATTAGTTTCTTCGCCTGAATATATATATGAGAAATATTTTTCCACGTGAAGAATTATACAGAGTGGTGAGGAAGAAACACTTTCTTTCAATATCCTTCAATCTTAACGACATAAACTATGAGTTATTTACTAGTTCATTGTTGAACTATGAATGTGTATAAGAGAAGTTTTTTTGAAGCTTCTCCTAAAATATGGATATGGGATGTGATGAAAATTAAGAGCGAACTAAATGACAATCAACACTATCAAATTTAATAGTTTTATTGATGAAAATTTATATTAGTATTCACACTAATATTTTTCTCGTGATTATTTTACTGATGGAATCACGGACAAAAATTGTCCGTTGAAAAAACACTCGTCAGTAATTTCTAGTTTGTCGGTAAGTCTGTCGTTAATAAATTTATCAATAGCTTTACAGATGGAGCATGGGCGCCCCAAAAAAAGTACCCGCTTCAATCCGTCAGTAATTTCATTGGTGAGTTGCAGTGGTGTTTGCAGTAATTCTTTTTCAACTCTCTAGAATATATCAACGAAATTATTATGTCGGTGATTTATGAGTTGCAGTGACATTTGTAGTAATTTTTTTTCAACTCTCTGGAATATAGTGATAGAATTATTTTTTAGTGATTAATAGTTGTAGTGGTATTTGTTGTAATTTTTTTTAACTTTCTGGAATATATCAACAGAATTATTTCTAATTTCGTCGGTAACCCCGTCAGTAATAATTTAAAAATATATATTAAACAAAAATAGAAAATTAATAAAATTAATAAATTAATATAGAATTCAAATATTTAAAAATTAATTATCTTAATATAAAAATCAAATATTTATTACAAATTTAAACGTATAAATACAATGAAACTAGAATAGAGACGACGCTGGAGGAAGAGGAGGCTGACCATTCCCAAGACCATGGGGTCAATAAGGAGTTGCATATGTACCACCCATCTGTGATCTCATATTTATCACCATTTAGTGGAGTTCTTCATAATCCGCAGAGAGTCGATCATTTTTTTTTATTGAGATGGGTCATACGTTCTTGCACCCCTTGATCTAACAAGGCCACGAACTCTGGAAATTGAGTGCTCGGGACCGATTGCAAGCACCCAATGATTGAAACACTATGGGTCGTCCGCAAGTTCTCGGTCGTAGTGTTAGAGAGTATGTACACTCGATTTCTATCAAGTCCACCGAATGATCCAACCTCTAACCACAAATCTTGATCAAAATACAAGTGGATCGAAAGATTATCCCTGTATCTCTCCTTCAACTGGATGTTATATGTCTTCTGAAAATAAAAAATAAAATCATCAAATTCAAGTAAATAATAACTTTAAAAAAATGGTTGAAAACCAACATACCACAAAGAGTTGGGCTCGGCTATCGACGAACTGCTGCATTTTTTTTTTTTGCGGTCATCACTTCGCACGTGTGTTTCCACAAAAAGTTTCATTAGGCTTGACTCATGTTCAAGAGTCGTAGCCTGCATGATAAAAATGTTTTCAATTAAATATTTTATAAATAAAAACAAATTAAAAAAAATGGATGTAATTAAAATAAATCTTACCCTCCACTTTGCATGTGAAACGAGCAGAACGGAGCTCCTGGTGTGCATGGTAACGAAACCATGAATTTGTCTTCTCCGATTCCCCGCACTGGATTGTGACCATCATGTGAAACACTCGGACATCACGTATTGAATGTGTTCCACCCATATAGTCTTCAGGATATATTGCGACTTGAAATCCTTCTAAACTATCATGTTATTCCAGCCTAATAGAGTGCTTTCTTTGGCATATTTTTTAGATTTCTTTTGCGCCTTCTATAAAAAATCACGCAACCTATATGGCACAAACAAATTATCTATAAGTGAATGACAAATAAAATTTTAATATTTGGAATAAAAAAATTATCTTGATTTTGATGTTACCTAGTTGCAGTGTGATTCTCTCAAACCCTCCTTGCAACATTATCATTTGCTCTATTTCATTCAAATTTTACCTTGCAATTAAAAATTATAAAAATAAATTTTTCAGTAATTTCAATAAAGTAAGCAAATTAACATAATAAAAAAAAATTAAGTTAATATTAACCTTAAATCTTTAAACTATGCATATCGATCTGCAGTTTTCATTCAGGATGTTTGAAAACCGGACTCCATTGAAATAATAATATTTTCATTGACGATTTAAATATCGATGTTATTATTCAGGCAGCCTCAATGTTAGTGAATCTAAAATTGAATAAATGTGTACCATTGATGGAAAGGTTAATGTTTGTTATTTGTTTATGGTGTCTCGTTGTGCCATTGATAGAGAGGTTAATGTTTTTACTCTGAATAAAAAATTTATGTTTTTCACGAACACTAGTGGGTGGTTTGGAGGTGCACCGTAAAAATTAGGAGTGCACCACTCTGACTTCTTGAAATTTTAAAAATACATTGAAATGCATGCTTAGCAAAGGTACAGGGCTGAGGCCAAAAAAACATGGTTGATAAGGCCATTCGAGCCTAGCCTAAAAAGCCATGAAATCTAGTCATTCGGGTTTGGCCTGAACTACTAGAATTATTATTTTAAAAAACTTTTGGCACCATAAGAAAGAAAAAAATAAAAATTAATTAATAAATCATAATACAAGTATAAGTATATAGTAACAAACAATTTGTAATTATGGTCATTATTAACAATAGAAAACTATGACTTGCGTGCTCTGATGGCTACTTTACCCTTCCAAAAAAGAATTCTATAATTTTTGTCTAAGTTGACAATCCTTTTTTTTTTTTTTTGATTAGACATTAAACCGAAAGCATATAGGTTGATCCTAAAAAATAAATCTTTAATTACTAACTTGTTCTCTAAGTGAATTGTATTATGGATATAATTATCTAATCCATCTAATCATCACAAATTAATTAAGTAGGGTCACGAAGAAAGGGGAAAGTAAAGCAACTAGCTTTTGAAGAACTTATATAAAAAAAAAAAAAAGTTTTAGCACTAATATCATGAATAATTTTTTTTTTTGTTAATGGGGAAAGATATATTTATAAATCTTTGGCGAATAAAAGTTGAAAAATCAAAGTGCAACTTCATTGTGAAGTTTATACCCGCTAGCTTAAACCAGCTGGATGCATTGAAAGGAAGAAAACTAGGGGGGGGAAGGTAACTAATTAAAAAGTATTTTGTTCCTTTAATTACTCAAACAAAGCAGATGGAGCATTTCATATTTAATTACTTGTTGGTTGACTTATGTGGAGGTTATAAAGTAATGGTTCATATGCAAAGAAGTTAGGTGTCGTCTTCGTCTTCATTAGCTATTTTATTCTTCATTTGATTAATTTAAATGAATGAGTTAGCCAAGGAGCCAAACACTGTATATCTTCTTTAATCAAGAGTGCTTGAAATCTTATTATTACTCTTGATATTATTTGAGAAATTGTATCCTTTGGAATTGTTATTGTTATCATTTACTTAATGAAATACTTCTTTGTTTTTTAAGATTAAAAATTATGTTGGCCCCTTAATGATACTTTATGATAAATAAAAAAAAATTACACCAACCATTTCTAAGGCTTGAGAACATAGTTTTTAGACCCTGCCCGGTCCAAGGTCCAGGTTCTGGGTTTTGACCAGGTCACCGGATCGTCCGGGTCAATTCTTTTTTTAAAATCAAAACGACGTCGTTTTAATAAAAAAAAAACAAGTCAATGGGTTACAACCGGGTTTTTGACCAGATCTTTGCCGTGTCACACCGGGTTTTTTCTTTTCCTATTTTTTCTTCAACCCGGCCCGGTTCCAGCCTCAGGTCCCGGGTCAACCCGCCAGGCCGAGTTTCAAAACTATGCTTGAGATGATCTATATTGATATAGAACAAGAAAATAATTCAAAACAAGAGAAATCAATTTCTTCTTATTATACAAACTAGAGTTGGTTTGCATCTAAAGACTATATTATTAACCATAGTTGTTAAATTTAGTTTAGTCTGACAAGTTGACTCGAAGAACTTACAACTTGAAGCTTGTTGTGGGCTAGGTGTCAAGTTGAAATGATTTTGATATTAACCTAGCTAAACTCGATTGACCATTTCTAGTTTGATTCGTGACCTAATAGACTAAATTAAATTTGTTCGAGTTAGCCCAACTAAAACCAGTTGGGTTAACACCAAGGAATTTTTTTAAAAAAATAACTCTAAAACAACATTATTTTTGCCAAGAGCAATAGACTTAGATTGACCTAGTGACTTAAGGGTTAACCTGATGACCTGGTGACTCAGGCTCTTTTTCAAGTCAGACCTTATTAGAGTCTAATACTGATGAGGAGACTTCCTAGCCATTAAAAAAAAACATATTTTCCTTGTTTGATATTTTTTCTACTCTAGTTTGAGATATATTTTTTCTATTTTATATTTTTCATGATTGTATCAGGAGTAACACACACACATGTAATGTATTAGAAACACATTAAATCTAATACAAAAAACTCAAAACATGGGGTATAATATTTTTCCACATAATTCTTCTTTTTTTCTTTCTCCTTTTCTTTTTATTCCCTTTATTTTATATGGTATCAAAGTTGTAGCCTATTTCTCCCTTCCAAGTTGCTCAACAAACATCTTCCCTCCTAACTAGCCAATAAACTACACTAGCATCCTCATTATTCTCATTTCAGAATGCTCATCATTATATTTTTTTGAAACTAACAAAAGAATTGCTTATTCTAGAAGGCTCAAATCAAGTTTTTTCTTATTAGGCAAGGCGTGTAAGGCTTTATTAATGCATTCGAACCATGTTCACCATCCCTCCTTATCATAGAGAATACATCCACTATCATATCAACCCATTAAGATCTGCTTGTTTTGTCTTTTATTTATCTAAGTTGGTTGTGTGTTCCTATTCACAATCAACTTGAAGAGGCATATTAGATCCCAATATTGATAAAGAGATCCATAAGATTCATAAAAATATAAGGAGATATACTTTTCTTGTTTTATATTTTTATTGTATTAGTTTGAGACATACTAGAATTAACATATATATATACACTTGTTATATATATATATATATATATATATATATATATATATATATATATATATATATATATAACAAACACATTAAATCTAATACAAAAAATCATAACAAAAGATATATTTTTTTTGTATCAAATTCTCCTTCCTTTTCTCCTTCTCTTTTTCTTTATGTTCCCTTGATTTTATAGACCCTGAGCCAAGTATAATAGCTAAGTTATTAACACCAAATGAGAAGCCTAACTAAAAAAGAAGAAAAGTAAAAGACAAATTGCATATATATAAACATGAAGTGAGTGTAAGGAAAAAAAAATCAAAAACCCAAAAACTAAAATAAATTAAAAATATATATACAACAGACCCCGAAGCATGTCTCAAGAATATGTTTGGCCAACCAAACTAGTTAAAAACAAATCTCTTATATGATAAGATAAATTGAAAAGATGAGAAAAAAAGGTAAAAAGAGGTTGACAAATATGTAATTGTTTGACAAGTAAAGAAGGACAATGATGAAAGTAATTTTATTCAAATCATAACTAGATCTATGGCTTGCATTATGCCACGGTTCACATTAATTATTTTAAATGTAAAAAAAAAAGAAGCAAATGTGTTACTAACATAAAAACAATTTAATCATGAAATAAGAATTTTATGCATATTGGACAACATTTTCTTTAAATACTAAGATTGTGACATATTAGATAACGTTTTGTTTTTCTAAATATTGAAATGACGACATGTTAAATTGACAGGGTCAGCCCTAGTTAAGTTAGAAAACTTATGACCCAAGTTGTGAGACTATAATAACCCCCAATAAAAGAAAACAAATAGTTAATTTTAAAAAACCAACAAAAAAGACATGAGTAACCCCAAGATAGCCTTAAAGAAAGCAAACTGAAAGAATTTATGAAGCCTAATTTCCCACCAGCTTAATGTTAAAGAAAATCTATTTAATAAAAAAACCAAAAAAAATTTTGAGACAACTCGAGTTAATCTATCAAACTCGCAACCTAGGTCATAAGACTGAGACAACCTCATAGAAAAGAAATAAGAAAATCATGAATTTTAATTTTCAATCAACTCAATGTCAAATGATGAAATTAAAAAAAATCTAAACAAATGACTCAAAAAAGACCTAAGTCAACCCAAGCAAACCTTTCAAACTCGCGACCCGAGTTATGAGAATGATATTACCTCATAGATAGCAAATTAAAAAAAATCACGAAGCTCAATTTCATACCTAAAAACACAAAAACAAAAAGACCAAGTAATCTTAGGTCAACACAAAAACCTTGTAAACTAGGTCATGAGACTAGCATTGCCTCATAAAAGGAAAAATAAAGAAAAAATTAATAAGTCAAATTCTCAATAAACCCAATATTAAAGGATGAAATTAAATAAAAAAAATTGGTAAAAATAGCAATCACAAGAATGAAGATCGAATTTGACACCTAAAAAAAATTGGCAGCCCACTTTAGTTTTTGAAGAGTTTTGGCGTGGAAATCGAGTTAAGGAAAAAGAAAAGAAGAATGGATTGTTAGAGCCAAACAGAAGTCCTTTCATCGACATGCGCTGCACTTAGAGGTAGATCGTGGTGAGATGATTTGCATGACACCAAGGAAAAAAACTAGACATCATAGGCTGCCACATGGGCCTTCAAGTGAGGCAGCCTCTCTGGCAATCTAGCGCGTGATAAGCATGCACCAACCATTTTTCCTATTTTTTTCATTTTTCATTCAAATTAGTCCCTGAATTGGAAAGTTTTGATTTCATCCCTAAAGCTTTAATTGTTTTAAATCAATTAAATCAAATTTATTTTTTCTAAACCGAGCATCAACTAAGTGCTAGATTTGTTTTTCTCGACACCACGAGAATCCCATGCAAAGCCAGCCAAAGCGGACCATGAATTCTGGTCATGAATCAAACAAATATGAAGATGATGAAATTAAAAAAAAATAACCAACAAAAAAAAACATTATGAATTCACTATTGCAATTTATAGTGCTCATGAGTCTTATGCTACATGGAAAATTGCTACAGTACTATCACTTTATCTATTAGTTTTTTCTAATATTAAAAATTATAAAAGAGAAGAAAGATTATAGCTAACATTATGGGGAATTAAAGGTGAAGAGACATTTGAAATATTCTCGAGTCTTTCATATTTTTTACAAAACATTTGAAATATCCAACTTTCCATCATTCATTGAATCCCTCCTAACAAGTACACTCAAGGAATCGATAGCATTTGTTCTCGTCGTGTTGATGATATTGTTTTGATGAACTAAAGTTTTGGAATAAAAAAAATAAATAGTGATTATAGTTAGAAAAAAGTCTAGGAATGATCATTTTTCTAGGTAAATACCGCAATTTTCATTAGATTCTTTTGTACTTGATGGTTTTATTCTCATGCCCAATGGTGGAGGTGCTCGAACATGTAATATATATACCGTAATATGTTCTGATGAATCCATGTGGACTTTCTTTACTTGGAAAGCTTTTGTGGATTCTTCCCTCACCAACATATATATGATTGCAAACCTCCTATTAAAATAAGTTCAAAGGAGAACTTTTATGAAACAAAATAAGACTTTATATTCCATCGAGTATCATTGAGCACAATGATGTATCTATTTGATTAAGACGTCTTGAAATGAGAGGAGAAGGAAGAAAATAAAAACCAAGCCCAAGAAATCCCTCAAAAGCTGGCTGGCTGGCTAGCTAGCTAGAGGCAAACATTCTACGAGTCCCGGTTTGTTTACATATATAGGGGAGAAAAACGCAACTTTATGAGAATCATTTCCTCCACTCTCTTGAAAGGGCAACTACTATATATGCATGATTGAATCATTATGGGCACCTCTTCCACTCTCTCGAGCTTTTTTTTAATTATTTGCATTAGCCCCATAACATAAATATTTGATTAAACTATATATTATCATGTTTTAATCACTCAAATCTAAAGCTTGATTGGACCGTCGAGGGGCCGTAACTTGTCCATGATTTAAAGTGCATTTGTCCTGAGACCCTTTTGTTTATTCGAAGATAATAAGCAACCCATAGATTAACACCATTAATTACTAGTAAGGAATTCATACAGCAACTTGTAATGTTCGATAGCTCGAAAGTTCTTGATCCCAAAATAGAGTGATCAATCGGCAAGAAGATGATATAAACCAATCGTGTATTAAAGGCCAAGGTGAGTGCTAGCTACTTTGCATTAACCCTAATGACAAAACATATATCCAATAAAGATTGAGAAATTGGAAAGGAACATCAAATCAATCTGATCATTTCAAACTTTTTTATTGATATTTTCTTAATCCTTTTCTCCTAATTATAATATATCAAGATTCTTTTTTCCTCTGCAAGAAAACATCGGTCATGATTAATAATTAACAAGTATCTGTACATGCATTGCACATACTTTACACGAGACTTTTTAATTAGGACATTTCTTCGCTTTTTGAAGCGAGACACTGTGTATTTTCCTTTAAAGAGAGCTTGCATGGTCATTTTCTTTCTTTTTTATGTATTTACAAGGGTTTTAATTTCCATAAACCAATTGGGAAAGCATTTTTCAGTAGTCGGCCAGGTTGATATCAAATAATGACCTGTATGCAGGTCATCACCTTTAATTTCTTCTGGGATTTTATATATATATATATATATATATATATATATATATATTGATAAATTTAGTCGACTCGCCCTTGTTTTTTCTAGAGATTCTCAATTATACATTTTTTAAAAAAATTAATTAGTTGTAACTCTGAGTTTGTCCTTTATTTGTAGTCTACCTATATTGAGTAGACCAGTTAATTAGCTTTAGTAAGAGTATAATATAATGTAAAACTGTAACTTTAACAAATTTATTTAATAAGAAGAGTATATTAAAAACAATATGATAAGATCGGGACTATAATTGAAAAATTCTTATTTACAAGAATATGAATAAGAAATATCTAGAAAACCAGAAGTGCATGTTGATAGTTTGCTTTATATTTTTAATTGTTGCATGAGTACCATATTAGAGGAATAATATAAATTATATCTTGAAACCTCACCTAAAAGTTTAAGTTATTGGGTTGAGATGGTTTTTTGACATACCAAACTTACTTAATATTTTCTGAAAATATTAGCACAATTTCAATTTCAAGGGTTAATTTATTATTTAAAAATTTATATTCTCTTGATTGTTTTAGTTTAAATTTTGAGACCATTATTCGAGGGATTTTTTTTTTATGTATATCTGGTTGATGTGAGTAATATATCTTTAAAATCATCTCATAAAATCCAATGATACCTCTTCATATATGTAATATCACACCTTTTAGCTAGCTTGCTAAGCCACCAAAAGGTATAAGATCAAAACCAAATTAATTTACACAAAATATATATTGGTGACACTAACAATGAACTTCTTTTCAATATTTATGGACAGCCGGATACTCAATAGCGAAAGGCTTCAGGCAATCCTCCTGCGCACGATGAATGCTCTTCACTTTGGTGATGGGTTAGGCCAATAGGATTCTTCATGCATGCTACACTTAATCACAACACTTTTGGAATATGAAAT
>Ga0325410_1003412_pt1 | contig 17928 bp, 13 predicted proteins | sample PopdelMetagenome_16_FD_206182 | JGI IMG/M metagenome (GOLD analysis project Ga0325410, IMG submission 206182) | Populus deltoides microbial communities from Bellville, Georgia, United States - Xylem-PdIQD-R3 | ecosystem: Host-associated > Plants > Phyllosphere > Stem > Wood/Secondary xylem...
AAATTAAAAATAAAAAAACAAATAACAAAAAAAATAAGAACAAATTTTATATATTAAATGACATCAAATTTTAAGGTACGAAACAAATAGCCATAAATTTGATACAAAGATCAGATGATCTACACCTGTATTTTGCAAAAATGTTTCAGATGCATTTTTGCAAAAATGCATGCAACCAATTCTCTTCACATCATTAAAATCAAAGGTTTAGATTATCTGTTGGCTAAACATAAAGGTAGTCCCTGAAATATTAACAATATATTATTATCATATTCCACCCAGTTCCTCTATCACTGAAATAAACCAGTCACCAACATCAAACAGTCAACAATCTATCAAAAATCTGTTGTATTTGGCAGGACAATTTCAAAAGCAAACTTGCTCTTATTTTGTTAGGAGGCAGATGGAAAAAACATGGACTTCCAAGTTAAAAAATTGGGATACAAGCAACAGATTTATATTACATAAAGGAGGCACAGTTGTGGATCTCATTGAGCTACACCCTAACCATATTTATTCGGTGTCTCTGTATTTCGTTCTTCAGATATTCTCATGTATCGACCAAAATAATTGCAAGAAAACCTAGCTATTTCTGTGGCAGAGAAGGTATATCAGAGGACAAGATCCCTTGGAAGCAACTCAAACATTGAAACCAAGTAAAGAGGTTGAAATGATATATTATCAACTTATTGTCTCAAGATTGTATGTCTCCGAGAAACAAAAAGACACTAAATAGGTTCATTTTCTTATTCCATTTCAAATCAGATGTATGCTTAACAAGCAATATTGACCAAAACATCAATTGGCTACATTACAGATCCAGAAACAAGCTCGAAAATGTTGTCTTGTATCCCCCCCACCCCACCCCACCCCATAATGCAAGGACAAATAGATTCACTGGCACAACTCATTATGTGAGGAGAAAGAAACGGGAGACAAACAATAGTTTAAACTCTGTTTTCATTCATATAAGGCAACATTAAAAAAAGGAAGGAAAGAAACGAAGACCTTCATTTTTCTATTATCTATAGGATGCCTCAGTTTTCCATTTGAACTCTAGCTTTGGGCCTATTTGTTAAGATGATGAACATATCTGAATTAGGTGCAACTACCAAATACCTTCTTTATTCATGCGAGACGTGAGTATGACAGATTCACTCCAAGTCTAAAAAACTGCCAAAATGTGCATTGTTAAAACCAGTGTTCTTTTCCCAGCTAACCTGCAAATAGAAAGACAAGTAGAGCATGACAAATACTTATTCGATGTATATTGATTTTTTGAATCCACAAAGAAACAACAAAGGAAACTGAAATCACAAGCACACAAGAAGACTTTTGCCATTCACCTTCTCTTCATGTGGATAAAAAGATGTCAATAATGATGCATGATGAACATGAATCTGGATTGGATTAAATGGAATAACCATTCAACTCAGATGTACCACAGAGAGTGAAGCCAAGAGCAATCCCAGTCACTCGAGGCATAGTAATCCTTTGCAGCCCACACTGAATTCTGCCATGACAATAAACTGCCTTTTCACTCGCTCCATTAGAAGATAGAAGTCCCTGGTCATGAGAGGGGCAAAGAATACACCTGACTAGGGTTTGCCAACAACCAATATGCACCAACACAAAGAAACTGAAACATATTCATCCAAGGGCACCTTAGAACGCACCAAATTAACCACTATGTTAAGTTCATCAGCCTATTCAAGCATAAAGGAGTAATTCCAATCCCCAGCAGAAATCACATTGCAAATCCTCTGTTGTATAGATTGCTGGAACCAGACATCTGATACTTCAAATCCTCATAACTAGGAACAAATTTGCTAAATCCCATCCCTCCATTTCCTAGGAATTCTGGCATACAAGGATCACTAACATTTTTTACCTCATTCCAAACACCCAAACTGCCATTTGAGATGTGCACATTTCTAAGCTGTTGAGCCGTCAATTGTGTATATGATGAAGGTTTGTTGGGCGGGGATTGACCCAGAAGCACAGGTGAAATGGAGTAAGTATCATCTGGGGGAGAGAATCTATTCCTGAAGCGATCTGATAACCTTATGTTCTGCTGTGCAGAAATTGATTGCCGCATCAGCATCTGAAGCTCTGAATCATGATCAAAAGGACTAAAATGAGGAGATAAAGCTGGCTTTGCATCAAAGCCTGGATTATTCAGCCTTGCTGACAGAAATCCTTTGCCAACTTCCATTATTGCAGGATCAATGAATTCAACATCCCCAGATATGCCAATGTTCCGAGATAGTGGTGCAGAGTTTTGTAGAAAATGATTTGCTGGAGAATAAAAAAATATATATTAAAATTCATTGAAGAGAAAGACAACAAAAAGGCAAACCATCATAAATTATAAATCACAAACCAGAATGGTCAAAATCATAGTGCACTGCCCCATGAGTAGGAAAGCCTGGAGGTACAACTCTACTTGGCACTGGGAATCCTGGTGGGGGAGAAGTGGAAGTTTTGGAAACTGTTCATGGCATTGCAGCAAAAAATAAATAAATAAGTACAGAGAGTAGTTCCAAAGCTTCAAAAGAATGGCAAAGAATAAATTTTAAATTCAAGGAAATTCACAGTTCAAAATCTTCCTGAGATAAAGTTTCTTTTTTATCACAATCTTCCTAAGTTGAGGCTTTGCATAACTGACAGTACAAGCTATGAGGGCTCAAGCATTTTAGTATTCCCAGATATAACTAAAAACTGGACAAGAATCTTTCTAGATAACTCTTCACCCAACATGTGAACAAAAACTAAAATAACTGCACCGATGATATGACTAAGCACCACGACCCCTGTGACTTTCTCAACTCTGGCTCTGACTTTCTAAAGAGCAATGGAATTTCTTGTTCTATCTAAAAGGCATCATCATCACATGTCAAGATTTTACCTTCAATAGCCCATCTCTAAAATTTATCAATGGTTTAAATTCTGAAAATTTATCAATATTTCAAATTCTGAAAAAGAAACTAACACACTCCATCCCTCCCGAGATTTATACCAAGCAAGCATAAAATAAAAGATTTGATTAATAAGGGAGCAAGATAGAGAAATAAAATTTGAAGGCATTTTCTTTCATAGAATACCCTCAGCATGTAAGCAGGAATCCGCTGTATCATGTCACCCCAATGACCATCCAGTCATAACTATAAAGCAACTTAAAATATCAGTAGTTACTTTAATCTGTTATTTAGAAAGATGACCTCCTTAGGACCAGAGCCTAGAAACCATCTCCATGTTTCTTCTAAATAACAGGCATGCTTCCCACAGTGGTATGAATTAAAAAGGAAACCATCCCTAATAAAGGCTGCAGCCCTTTCCACAACACCTAAGAATACCAAGATAGCAATATCTGCCTCCCAACTTCAAAGAGTTAATATTCCAAAAGACAATCTATCCCTTCATAAAGAGTTAGTTTGTTGTTCTGAAACCTAAAGCCACCTTACACGTTCGGGAGGTACCAAGGCCCCACCAAACATTCCAGTTCTCTACATGTCCCTGTCGCAGGGATATAGCTATAGCCTAACTGGCAGCAACACCTTTCCAAAAAAGAACAGCTCAAGTTTAAATCCTTCTTCCCCAAACTATTGAATAACACCCCCACCCCCTGGAAAAAAAAAACACATTCTCCAATAAACAGGAGATGAATCATTCAGATCTAAGAAAGGAATGACATTCCCCATGATTCAAGGAAATAAATCAAAAACACATTTGTTAAGATAGGAATAATGATGAGTTTTTTTACTGAATCTCTTACTGAATAGTGTAGCCTGAGTGAATGACACGATATTAATTTTAAACATATTCCCTTACTGATAGTACCCTATGCCATTGCTTTAGCAAGAACTGCCAATATGAAAACAGCACATAATTTAGTTGGGAGTATCCCTGGCATTACTCTTTATCATAGATAGTTTTCTGAACTCAGAGCATTATTCACAAATACATAAAGGATGTATCATGCATCATCATATCATACATGGAAAAAAAACAAATGGATTTCCCATAATACAAGACAATGGCAAGAATATGTTTGGCAAAATTTAACAAAAATATGCATGAGGGCCATAGCAAGACAGCAATGGTACTACAATGGCAAACCATAATACACCCAGTTACATGAAAAGAACAGCTTCAGAAGAAAATGGGAAGATGCATCATGCATTGTATCAAAATAGACGGCACTCACCAGAAAAACTAGATGTAAAAGGATGCTTGCTGAGGAAATCATTTGATTCCACGGAACTAATATTTGAAGAGATGCCACGATAATTGTCCATCCAAGGATCCTTGTTTTCAATAATATAATTTGAGGAAGAAGATTTATTTGTTGCATTTTCAAGTGAATGCTCAAAATTAGACAAATGATTAGAGAAACCATCCTGCCTGGCAAATGAGAACCTTGATTGACTGCTCTCCTGTGCTTTTCGCATGCATGGTATTTTGCGGGAACTTTGTTGTTTATCATTATCAGCCAGCAACTTGACAAAACTCTGAGGTGATGTCAACGAATCTTCCCATACACCAGAATCAATGGATAGAATATTTGAGATAATGCTGCTCTCATCTGTATCTAGGTCAAGTTTATAGTCAATACTAGCTACATTACTACCATGTTCTTCCAAGCACTTCCCCGGTCCTACCTCTGACAAGACACTAGAATAGTTAGAAGACCTATCCCACTCAAAAAGGCCATTAGCTTGCCTGTCATGCAACCCATTAGACAAAACAGTGTTGCCAGATCTGAATGGAAAAGCAACCTCATCATGCTTAGCAGGAACAATGCTTGGATGTACATCAATAGTGCTTTGACAATTCTCGCCTTGCTGCCAGGAATGATAGGTTGACTGCTCCAAATACTGTTTTGGAGAAAGTAAAGATGAAATGGGTGGTTCATGATGGATGCTTCCAAAGCCCTGGACTTCCCGATCATCAAAACATAGTAAATCCTCAACAATTGCACATTCTCTCAGTGTTGGCGAGGATGAAGAATTACTAGGTGGCTCGCTCACAAAAGGTTGTGAGCCTTGACTTTTGGGCAGTTTATGATTAGAAATTGAAATATCTGGAGTAACAGGTTCACGGTACTCATCCTTAAGGTGATCATCAATGTTAATTGATGATAATCCAGAGCATAGTCCCTGCAAGTCCCCATCTGCACGAAAATTTTCATCTTCATCCAGACCAGTAAAATAGGACATTTTAGTGATTTTTGAAGGGCTAGTTCCAGCTGGTGGTTCATCAGTATCACTAGCACTGTCCTGAGATGCTAAAGGACAAGGAAAATGGTCAATCGATGTTAGATTGGCAGGATGCACTTCACAGCTTCCTTCAGGTATGGTTCTTTTTATATCACCAGAACTTTTGGTGATCACAGCTTCTGGCGCAAGACCATGGTCCCCATGTGATGTCTCAGGTTTATGATTAGGAGTTCCACCTGATGATGACAAACTTGTAACTGGTGGCAAACTGCCAGCGACACGCGTAACCCTGAAAAAGCCATTAAATAGAATATAATAAAATTCTGATGCCACATACCATAAGATAAAAGTCAGCATGCCACATATCATAAGATGAAATTCAGGATGTCATATAACAACAGATCTCATACCATGAAGATGCCCCGTGAAGTGTATTGGATCTTCCAGCACCACTATCCACACATGACCCGCTATCCCAGTTCACAATATTTTGCTGGAAAGCAACAGTCAGGGTATTTCAAATAGTAAGAGCACTGCATGAGTAATAAACAATAACACTACTTTTGTAGTTCATTTTAACTTTACTGAACTGGAGATCATTCCATATTTTTACCTTATAATGATTACATCAGATTATATAATTTAATGATCAATCCTTCAAGAATACAGTCCCCTAACTGCATCACCAGAAATAACCATTTTTTTCTGAAAAGGCAAAATATAACATGGAGGCTTACATTTGAAGAAGCATTGGCATCAAGTTTGGCCGTGGATGATATGTTCCTATTGGTGGATTCATCTGCTGAAGGTGGCAAAACATTTCCTGAACGCCGATGCAAATTATTTGTAGCACCAACAATTTGTTGTACTCTACTCCTTTAAAACAATAATAAGATAATTTAAGAACAATACAGGTATATATGAATAGCAAAAAGACCAGAAATATTAGGCAAGTCTTCTTAAGCAAAGTAATTTAATGTAAGAGAGATGAAAACTGGAAAATGGTGGAGACCAGATAATAACCTTGTAAAGGCTGAAACTAAATCATCTTTTGTAAAACTATCTTCCTCAGAGCCAAAATCATGCAAATATAAACAGTCCGGAATGCTGCAAGGCTGGAACAACAGAAGTATTAGCAGAGGGGTAGCAGAGAAAGCTAAGTTCTTGGTAAGCAGACTTGTAAAAGATGAATAGTCTGCATGTTCTTACCGTATTTTTCAGCCATGCATGGCAGTATTTTGTTGTTCCAAAACATGCCCTGTATACAACTTTATTAATCAACAGATTGTCAACAAAAAAGTAACACACAGAGGAACGATCATCTTACCTCAAGGATCTACCTTCTAAGACAAAACTGTGCACTGATTGAATACAACGAACTGCTTCATCCTCTTTTGCATATGTTATATACCTAACAAGTGAAAAAAGGTACCATGTTAACACTATAAAACATCAAATGACTACAGTATGACAGAATCCCTAATTAGGATTCAAGTTTCAGCCCACTGTAGGGGGGAGAGAACATTTGACAAAAAAAATGGAAAGTGAACTTACACACAACAACTGTTGTTTGCAGCATGTTGAATTGCCCCTGTTGCGGTTCGAGATATAGACACCTTCAGAACCTTTCCATATTGGCCAAAGTACTCTTTTCGCTGAAGAAGCTGATAGAAACAAAAAAAAACCCACCTCAGACTCCAGAAATATATAAAGAAGTGTAAGCAGATGCAAGAATTACTACAGCAGGATTACATATACATAGAAGCTGTGATGAGATGCACAAAGATAAACAAAAATACTCACGGATTCATCTGCAAGATTAAGAGGTAATCCAATTATATACACTAGATTCCTTTGAATGACTCTAACATTGCTTAGATGCATCCTTCCATCAGATGTTTTTGGCTTCACCTTATGGGACTTTAGTTTTCTCTCTGAATGCATTTCAGCTACTAGCCTACATAGCAAAGAGTGCATGGTGAATTGTGGACATCAACAACTCATCAAATAGTATTTGTACAATAGAAAGGAACCGCACAGTGAGCATGATTATAACCTTTCACAATTTGCTGCCATCCCCACAATTTTTTCTTTGTCATAAGGTGTACGACACGCTGGGCAGCGACCCTCGGAGTTATCCTTGTCGGCCATTTCCATAATGTGGTTCCAGCACCAAACACAGACCTGTGACAATAAGAGAGAAGAAAACAAATGTGAACATAATATAATAGAGATGTGGAGAAGCCAACAGTCTTTTTGCACAGAAACTAATATACAAGTAAGGCTCGTAGCTTAAACCTCATAACCACATTTGCATGGTTTCAATTGCTGATCAGTCAAATCCATCTCCTCAGCACACAATGGGCATGTCTTGTCTCCCTTGTCACTCATGATTGCCCTGGAGAATATTCAAGCAACATTAGACATATCTTCATATAACATAATTTAAAAATAATTCGGCCAATGCCAAGATTTCCTAACACCCATAAAAAAAAATAAAAAAAATCCACCCAATTCTACCAATTATCTCAGTTTAGATTAGTTAAAACAACTAAAAATAGCTTCTACACTCAAACAATAAACATAACACACCCAAGTTTCATAACAACACAAAAGGTCAAAAATGTCAATTTCTTTCAATTTCTCAGCAACCAAACACAGTATTATCAAGTAAATATTCATAAATTCTATTAAATCTAATCATGCAACTGATGAAAAAAAAACACTTCCTGTTCACTAACCAACAAAGTCAACAACAACAAAAAGAAATACACAAAAATCAACAAAGCAATTGAAAAAAAAAATCCAAACTAACCAATCTAAGAGAAATCATACATTTGTACATCCAAACCCGATTCAGGATCCGAAAAATCAGAATTCAATTTCCAATCAAGATGTGTTAAACAAGAGACGGATTTTTCAATTTTTAGATGGTAACTTTCTTTCTAGGTTTAACGATCTAGGTTGTAGTTGTTATTGTTGTTGTTGTTGTTATTATTATTATTATTATTATTATTATTCCAAAAAAAAAAGTTTCGATCTTAAATTAGTTAAGGTCAGCCAAAGTAATAAATAGAATAAAAGAGAGATTTCTTTTTCTTCCTGAAGAGAGAGACTTACAGTGAGGAAGAGGAAAAAAAAGCAGAAGAGGAGGGGGAGGAATCTCTGAGCTTTGAGCTTGTGTGTGAGAGAAAGAGAAGGCGACCTCTGGATAAAAGTGAAAGCCACAAACTAGTGAGCGTGTTTACTAGTGGGTGCGTCCGTGTTTTATTTTTTATTTTTATTAATAATGATTATTGGATGGACGGATGGGATGGGATGGGATGGTGGGGATGGTTGTGGGTGGGATGGGATGGGATGGCATTGCTGTTGTTTGTCGTTGACGGATGGATAGATGATTGCTTGTTTTTGCGCTTGTGCTTGTGTGCTTTGAGTTTGCTTACCTGTCATTAACGTAATTGCTGCTCCTCTTCGTTATCTTGGGGTTGATTGGCGCTGGGTTCAACCCTAGTTTTGTAAATTTTAAAACAAATTACCTTTATTTTTAATTTATTTTTTATTATTTTAATATATTTTTATTAAAAATAATTTTTAAAAATAAAAATATATAATTTTTATATATTTTTAAATAAAAAATATTTTAAAAATTATCTTAAAAAAAACTTAAGTTTTTTCTTTCAAGATTTAAGCTATTTAAACTACATTCTAGTTGGTTTATTTAAAAATTGATCAAATTTAATATTTTAAAAACATTGCGTGTATCATCAAAAAATTTTAAAAAAAAATTAACAGGGCTCAATCTTTCATGCAAACCAATAAATATTATTTTTATGAATTTAAATATTACAATAACTATATTTTGCTCTTCTTAAAAAGTTAATGAATTATTTATTATGATTAATATAATTATTTCACAAGGGTTAATTATTATTTTAAGATTGATAAGGGATAAATTGGTTTTTTATATTTTTTAAAACACAATCAAATGATTAAATTACTTTTTTGAGTTTTTAAATCAACTAAAATGTATTTTGTTGTTAGATATTGGAAATTATATATATATATATATATATATATATATATATATATATATATCCACACACATACAGGGGTCTAAAATCTTAAATCCTAATTTTACAATCACAAGAGTTGGGTCTAATGACCAAGACTATTGTTGACAGGCAACACATCATTAAAAAAAAAAAACTAAAAAGGACTCAAGGTTTATTACAGTGGTATGTTAGGATTTTTGCACGGGATATATTTGGTTTTATAGAATTAGTGAGGGATATGTATGCCTTTTACTCTATTTGTTGCAAAGTGTAAAGTCCTGGATACTCTCGGAAGCAGAATTTCTGTTTGCTTTGGGATAAAGGCTATTTCGGTTTTTCCTTCTCTTGAGCACAGTGAGATTATCAACATAACATTGGGTTTTAAAACAAATGTTTTTGTTTTTAAGGGCATTTTTGTCTTTTATACTCTAGTTTTTTTGTAAATTTCATATGGGGTTAAGGATGTTTTGGTATATATAAAAAAACAAAATAAAAAGTTGTTGGGGCGTGATAAGAACACACCAAAGTGTGGAGGTTATCTATGCTATTTGAACGGCATATGACACCTCCTAGTATCCAAAAATACCCAATTATCGTCTCAGGTAGGCCTGTTCATGGTTCGGTTCGATTCAGTTCGAACCATAAAAACCAACCGAACCGAGCAACTTATATTTTTTTAAATTCAAACCGAACCGAATTTCGGTTCAAACCGAACTAGTTTGGTTCGGTTAAATTTAGTTTTTTGGCTTAAAAAGAGGGAAACCTAATCATGGATGTGGTAATGGACCAGCATGCTTTCATGAACAGAGAATCCAAGGCTTTCGAAGTTTCCCTCTCCACATGCTTCCATTTTCCCCTTGGTTTCCCTTTCTTATATCGTCCCTCTCGGTCCGATTTGGCTTTTCATCATCCGCCTCTCTGCTTAATAATGGCTTTTTTTTTAAGTGGCTCCTTTTGATTTGCTTGTAGTCGACATAGTACAACCCATGTCTTAAGGATGGAAGCAGTGTCAGATGGAAAAACTTTACCTTGCCGTTCCTCCCTCTCTTTCTACTGCAAGTGAAGAGAGAAGCCAAGAGTTTTTGTTTGGCTGCAAGTATACTAGATGGATGCGGAGACGTGGGTTAATGACTTATTATTCGGCTAGAGAAGAGACAGATGCAGGGGACAGAAATGTAGGGTGGATGAAAATTAAAAGGGAAAAAAGGCGATAAATTATCTCTAGTGTGGGTGGCGACTTTTCATGTAATGTTATCAATTAGGGTTAGGTTTACTGTATTATTTATAGGTTGTTTATTAACTTTATTGTATGGGTGGACCGGTTCAGTTCACCGGTTTCAATGGTAAAACCGAACCGAACCGGCAAGCTTTTATGGTTTTAAAAATTGGTTTAATCGGTTTTTCATCTCGGTTCAGTTTTCTCGATTAATTTTCCATCGATTTTCTCAGTTAATCCGTTTTTTTAACACCCCTAGTCTCAGGCAAAGCATTGTAGGGCGACATGTTTTGTCCTAAAGGCTGCCTTTAAGTGACGACTAGATTTCTTCTACTCCACCATCTTTTCTCTCTCCTCCAAAGTTCAAAAATACCATAAACTTTTGTATTATTTTAATTATGGTCCTCATAGTTTTTATTGTTCTATATTTGCTTTGAATTCTTTTTATGATTTATTTATTTTTTCAATTTCATTCTTTATCATTATATTTTATTTTATTTTGATGTTGGATTTGGTTCTCTTTCTTTCCATTGATATTTATTTTGTTTTTCACCCTTCTTCTAATTGATTTTCTTTTCAATTTCATACCTGATTTTTTTATAAAAAAAAAAAGTTGAGCACCATTCTTTTCATTATAATTTCTTTTGGTTTCATTTATTTTCTTAATTGAATTTTTTTCCAGAGTCATCCCTTGTTGTTTGATTTTATATGATTTTAATACCAAATTGATCATTATTTTTTCAATCCTGGTTTTTAAACCCAACCCAAAGGTCGATCCCGGGTAAGTCCTAGGTCACAAATCAAGTGGGTTGGTCAAGGTTATCTAGATCAACTTGTTCTAAAACAATATTCAACGGGTTTTAAATTTTTTTTACAGGGAAGTTGCGTCTTTATTTTTTTTAATTATGGCTTTTAAACTCGACCCGGATGTCGACCCCGGGCAAGTCCCGGGTCACGGGTTGTGTGAGTTGGCCAGGGTTACCCGAGCAACTAATTGTTTTATTTTACAAATATGTAAAAATGACATTATTTTGGTGAAAATTTTAAAAAGAAAAAAACATCAATGGGTTTTAAATACGACTTTTAAAATAAATTAAAAATAATTTAACAAAGAAATTGTGTCCCATTCTTTTGATCATGGTTTTTAGACCTGGCCCAAGAGTTGACCCAAAGCAACTCCTAGGTCATAGGTCGAGTAAGTTGACCAGGATTACCCGGATCAACTAATTTTTTTATTCTACAAGAAGTCAAGAATGTAAAAATTATATATTATTTTATAAGGATTTAGCAAATAAAATCAACGAGTTTTGAAAAACATTAACAAAAAAAACTAGTCACAATTCCTTTGATCATGGTTTTTAATTATTGTTTTTGCTTCATCCCTTAACATTTAGTTTATTGAGAATTTTGTTTCATAATTTTTTGAAGTTTGCATTCTATAATATGATGTCGGCCTCATAACCAAAGTTACAAGTTTATAAGGTTAATTTTAGTTGACTTCTATTTTTTTAGTGTATTTTTTTTTAAATTATATTTTCCAATATTTGGTTGGTTACAAATTAGTCTTTATTATTTTTTTTCACTTTCTTTTCTTTGAAGTTATTCTTATCTCATGTCTCGAGTAACAGATTTGATAGGTTAACTCGAATCTTTTTCTGTTGTCACTTTTTTTTATATATATCATAGATGTCAATTTTTTAATAATTCAGTTTATTTGCCGTCATTACTTTTTTTAAGTATTATTAGATTAGCTGAGGTTATTAAACCCAGTCGACCTAGTGATCCAATTCTATGATTTTTTTTAAAATCCCAAGTTTTGTATGGAGTTTTTTTTTCACGTTCGGAAAAAAATTGTTTGGCCCACAGTATAACATGGATCATCTATCTAGTTCATTATCTATATATATAAAAAAATTCATTTGGCTCTAAAGTTAAACATGTGAGGTTGCACTTTACACTCACTTGTTTCCCTTGGCCCTCATTGTTTTTTTTATATATCTTAAAATAAAATTCTATTTAAATAATTATTTGTAATGATATTTATAAAATTATCCAATTGCTATATATATTTTAAATAATATTTGATTTTAAAAAAACAATTATGGCCTGTCATTAAATACATGTCAAATATGTTGTTGTATTGTAATATTTGTGAACCATCCCAATAATGAAAAAAAAGTTGAACACTTGGTGAACATCTATTGGTCTTTAGGACTGCCGTATCTCCATGTCACAATAAAAATTTTAAATTCATCTTTTCATTTGCTCACATTATAATCTTGGTTCTTTTTTTTTTAAGTGATTGTAATTTATAATTTGTAATTTGTAATTATAACTTGTTATGTAATGCAATTGTAAATCCCACCACAATACATATGCGAGAGCAAGCACAACAGCTACACAATAAAACCACACCCTCTTAAACCAAATTGAAAAAAATTAAAATTAAGTGTCAAATGATAGCAAAAAAAAATTGAAATATCAAAATAAAATAAAACTACTAAAAGGGATGTAAAAAAACGACTGCGCTGTGGATGAATAATGCAACTTAGAGTGCAATTGAGTGTGTATGAATAGTGGTAGCATATCGAAACACTTAACTAATTTAGTTTTTTTTTAGTAATATTAATATAATTTTAGTATAATACCATTAATTATAAATATAGATTTTATCAAAACTACACACTACTTACTAGTTTCATATAATAACCTCTTTTATCAATGATAGAAAACAAAAATAATATTTTTTTGCATGGGATATATGTTGAGATTTTATCTAGTCTAATCAGGAATTGTGTAGGTGTAAGATTCTATATTTGTTTCTTGAATTAGGATAATTATTCCTGTAATTAGTTTCCAGATTTCCTTGTATATTTAGTTTCCTATTTTGATATAGGTTTGTATCCTATAAATTGTATCATTCATATTCAATCAATACAATGAAAAAACAATTCTGAAAACAAACATGGTATCAAAGAGTGGTTTGAAAAACCTCTGCCTCTGCAAAAAAAAATTCTTAAACCTCTGCCATTGATATAGGAACCTCTGCCTTACGTAATTATTATTATCGTTCTTTTTTTCCTTCCAGTTATTATTCTTTTCTCCCTTCTAATGAATAAAGATGAGTGAAAAAAACATTAAATCGTCTGGGATGAAATCAGTTCCTGTTATTGTTCAATCTGAGGGTGTTTTTAATGTAGGAATTATTCTCACCGAATCAAACTATGATGTTTGGTCCTAGCTAATGGAGATGCATATTTCTGAAAGGGAGAAACTCTCCTATATTTGTGGTAAGAAGAAGCCACCTGCAGAGACAGAAGATGGATATAAAAAGTGTTATGCTGAAAATCAAAAAGTGAAAAGGTTGTTGTTGATGTCCATGACTCCAAAAATTATGAAGCGTTACCTCTGCTTACCTATTGCTCACGAAATCTAGAGTGCTCTATCAAAGGACTTCTATGATGGAAGCGATGAGTTGCAAGTTTTTACCTTAAGCCAAAAGGCATTCACCACCAAACAAAGTAGCAAATCTCTATCTGAATATTATGAAGAACTAACTGAGGTTTTTCGAAAATTGGACCATCGTGATAAAGTAATCATGACAGATCCTGAAGACATTGTTACATACCGAAAATCCATTGAGCAACTTAGGGTACACATCTTTCTTGTTGGATTGAATGGTGAATTTGAACAAGTTCGTGGGGAAATACGATGCATGGAACCAGTTCCAGACTTAGAAGAATGTTATTTTTTGGTCCGACGAGAGGCAATTCGTTGTGCAACTTTGAAAAGGAGAATCTGGAAATCCAGAAGCTTTCACCATGTTGGCTAGACACCGATCTAATCAAAACTGGCAGAACCATCCTAAGACCAACAATGGCACTAACAAGTCTACCTACAAATACACCCAATGCAATTAGACTGACCATACCAAAAGTCGGTGTTTCGAACTTATGGGGTATCCTGAATGGTGGGATCATAGTCGTGATGCACGGAAGAAGAATTTAAAAAGGCTCTCTACGGTAGCAATTACAGAAACAAAAATTAAGGATGATGTTGCTGAAAAGGCCTTTGCACTGGTCTTAATTGCAAATAACGGTGGTAAAGTTTTAAATATTTCTACACATGTTTTCAATAGTGCATGGGTAATTGATTTTGGCACTACAGATCATATGACATTTGATTTTAGATAGGTCTCAACTCTAAATTCATCCTTATAAAAAAAAATTTCTACTGCCAATGGTGCTTCGACCCTAGTTATTGGGGAAGGATCTGTGACTTTCACTAGTACTTTGAATTTAAACTCTATTCTAGTTGTTCCATCGTTAGATTACAACATGTTGTCAATTTCTCAAATAACCAAAACTTTATCTTGTGTTGTAATTTTTTGCCTAAATTTTGTGTGTTTAAGGACATTCGAACAAAGCAGACGATTGGGCATGGTATTAGGCAAGGGAAGTTGTATTACTTGAACCTGGTGCCAACGAGTTCAAGCGAGTTATGAAAAGCCTTAACAGTGGATGGCTCTGAGGGGGAGAAAAAGAAATATGAAATCTGGTTATGGCATCGGCATCTAGGACATGCTTCCTTGGGGTATTTGAAGAAATTATTTCCTAATTTATTCGTAAAATTTGACATTTCTAGCTTCCATTGTGATGTTTGTCAACTAGCAAAGAGCCATCGAGCATCCTTTCAGTTATGTTTAAATAAAAGTCCACTCCCTTCTATGGTTATACATTCTGATGTCTAGGGTCCATCCAAAGTTACTACTTTGAGTGGATCACGTTGGTTTGTTACTTTTATTGATGACTGTACTAGAACGACCCGGTTATACTTGATGACATCCAAAGGTAAAGTGAATTTGTTATTTTAGAAGTTTCATAAAATAATTGAAACTCAATACAGTATACAAATTCAGGTTCTCTGCAGTGACAATGGAAGAGAATATCAGAGTTCTAAACTTCAACAGTATTTGAAAAGATACGAAATTATTAATCAAACTACTTGTTCCAATACACCCCAACAGAACGGGGTTGCAAGGCAAAAAAATCAACATTTGTTGGAGGTTGTTCGAGCTTCACTAATAGAAGCTCATATGCCTTTTGTCCTATTAAGGAGAAGCACTTAACTCTTCAGTATATTTAATTAATCGGGTGCCCTCTAGCCCTATTAACTTTCAGACACCATTCCAAGCTCTTAGTGATACAGTTGTAGCCCCAATAGTCTCGAATTTGCCTCCTCATATTTTTGGGTGTGTAGCATGTCTGCACCTCCATAAACATCAATGCAATAAGTTGACTCCTCGAGCGTTACGATGTGTTTTTCTCGGGTATTCTACTCATCAAAAGGGATACAAATGATATCATCCTCCAACTCGATGAATGTTTATCACAATAGATGTTGTTTTTCATGAGGAATCAATGTATTTTTCCCCTAAGACTAAACTTTAAAGGGAGAACCATAAGGAAATTCAGACTCTAGATTATGATGTCCTAAACTATAATCACAATTTTGAGGAAAACGAATCCCCTGAATCTGGTAACTTGGATGTGGGCAACTTGGATCGAAGTGGTATAACCTTGGATTTAAGTGGTGACGACTCACAAGTTGGACCAGTCAATCATGAAGTGGATGAATTGGATTTAAGTGGTATGTCTTTAGATACAAGTGGCGATGAAAGTCTAAAAGCTAAAGACGTTGCTCCTTTATCGGAGTCAAACCCTTGCATAATACCAAACCAATCTTCTGTTGCAGATGTTCTTGATGTAGTTTCAGAACCATTTCTAAAACAGTTACCACAGTGTCACACCAGAGGTATTCCTAAACCCATATATGAACCTAACTTTCTAGCAAAATTAAATATCTCATAAGTCATTATGTGTCTAACCATCGGTTGTTATAATCAAATATGTCATTCGTAAATCAATTATCTACTGTATCTATTCCTAATAGTGTGCAGGAAGCCTTAATTGATCCCAGGTGGAAAGCAGTTATGAACAAGGAGATGAAATCCTTACAAAAAAAATGAAACTTGGAAACTTGTTGATCCTCCACCAGGAAAAAAACCAGTTGGATGTCGATGGATTTACACTATGAAGTACAAAATTGATGGCACAATTGAATGCTTCAAAGCAAGACTGGTGGCAAAAGGTTACACTCAAACCTATGGGATTGATTACACGGAGATATTTACACCTGTAGCTAAAATCAACACAATTCGAGTCTTGTTATCTTTAGCTGCGAATTTGGATTGGCCATTACAACAATTTGACGTAAAGAATGCCTTTCTATATGAAGAATTGTCCGAAGAAGTTTACATAAATCTCCCACCAGGATGCATGATACCAACAAAGCTTAGTCAGAAGGTGTGCAGATTAAAGAAATCGTTGTATGGGTTGAAACAATCTCCGAGAGCATGGTTTGGAAGGTTCACAAAGTCTATGATAGCTTTTGGCTATCATCGGAGCAATTAAGATCACATTTTATTTTTAAAGAAACAACAGGGTAAGATCACTGCACTCATTATATATGTGGATGATATGGTGGTTATAGGAAATGATCCTGAAGAAAGGAAGGCCCTACAAAATTACTTGTCCAAAGAATTTGAAATGAAAGATTTAGGTGATTTGAAATATTTTCTTGGGATAGAAGTGTCTCGATCTAATAAAGGGATCCTTTTGTCTTAAAGAAAATATGTCTTAGATTTATTACAAGAGACTGGTATGTTAGCATGTCAGTCAGCTGAAACACCAGTGGAAGAAGGTCTGAAGTTATGTGTTAAGTCCAACCAGGTACCTACTGATAAGGGAAGATATCAAGGACTTGTAAGCAGATTAATGTACTTAGCGTACACATGACCAAATTTGGCATACACATTGAGTATTGTTAGCTAGTTTATGCATAATCCTGAAGAACAACATATGAATGCAGTTATGCGAATTTTAAGGTTTCTGAAGGCTGCTCCAGGAAAGGGGATTTTGTTCACTAAGAATGCAGATTACCAAAGCATAAATACATATACTAATGCTAACTGGGCTGGAGCTATAGATGATAGGCGATCTACTTCTGGTTACATTACCTTTGTAGGAGGTAATCTCGTTACATGGAGAAGCAAGAAACAGAATGTTGTTGCTCGCTTTAGCGTAGAAGTTGAATTCAGAGGTATGACCCTTGGATTTTGTGAAGCATTATGGCTAAGGCTTCTCTTACAGGATCTAGGTTACCAATCTAGGCAACCAATTCAACTCTACTATGATAATAAATCAGAATGTGATATTGCTCATAACCCAGTTCAACATGATCGTACAAAGCATGTCGAGGTAAACAGATTCTTCATTAAGGAGAAATTGGATGGAAAAATTGTGGAGTTGCCTAAGATTCAAAGCATCAAATCGAGTGTTCTCAAAGTTTTTAGACAAGTTGGGCATGTGTGACATCTATG
>Ga0325410_1003414_pt1 | contig 17920 bp, 16 predicted proteins | sample PopdelMetagenome_16_FD_206182 | JGI IMG/M metagenome (GOLD analysis project Ga0325410, IMG submission 206182) | Populus deltoides microbial communities from Bellville, Georgia, United States - Xylem-PdIQD-R3 | ecosystem: Host-associated > Plants > Phyllosphere > Stem > Wood/Secondary xylem...
TTGAGGAATAAAATAGCCTTCTAGTAGTATAGAAACCACGGGCAGTGTGGCCCTTTATGTCACAAAATTGACAAATAACACTGAATTGCGGTAGCCAAAAATAAAGAAACGCTGACCTTGATTGCCTTTATGTTGAAAATGCTTTTTATTTGATAGATTTTCATTTTTTGGGGTGAGGCAAAACTAGCAGCATTAATTGACTGTAATGATGCCGAGACTTCCATTGGCTCGAGTTCTTCTCGTTTGAGAAATGTCTCATTCAACTAGTTTCTCATGAGCTTATCTAAAGACTAACTACTAAAAACGAAGTCGTGAGGTTAAGAAATGGGTATGGATAAAAATACCAAGTTATATGTTGGGAAAAAACCTTTAGTTTTTTAACTTAATTAAATGATATTAATATTTTTTTATAAAAAATTAATTTAAATTCCATCCAAACAAAATAATTAGCTAGCTAGTTGAAGTCTTCATTTTCTTATTGTATCGTTAATTTAATAAAATGTAATGTTTTTTAATGTTATTTATTTAATAAAAACCAAAAGCATTAGAAGACGCATCTAAAAAATCAAGATGATTTAAAATAAAGATTTAAAAAAATACCTTGCTAGCTAAAACCCTTTTGTTTTATTAACATGTTTTTTATTTTTATTTTTTTATAAAAATATTTTTATTTAATTATATGTTAATAAAAATCAGTGATCGTAATCAAACAACGGAAGAAAATAAAAAAATAATTATGATGGGTTGTACAAAAAATAAAACAATTGTTCAAGAAAAAAGAAAAATTAAATACAATTTCATAAGATAATATCTAAAAAAAATCTTAATAAATCTAAGAATTTAAAAGAAATTATATACATTATATTTAAAATTATTTAATTTTAAAAATTTTAAATATCAATTATTGAAGAAAACAAGTCAAACCTACAAGTCTAGGCAGCCTAACACACCTAAGCCTTTAAAAATAAACTTGGGCATACACGTTGTACCTTAATTTATTAAAATTCTTTTCAAATTTGGTAGATGGTCCATCTAATATTATTTTTTTAAAAATTGCAACCGACAATACATCATATACATGCCTAAATTTTGACTACCACAAGGTTGGTCAAAAAAGTAGGCTATGAAAACTTTATTATCCAAATACTCAATTTTTAACATATTTTTATTTAAAAACATTCTTCTAACTTCAAGGGAACTAATTCTCCAACTAAAAAAAAACAAATATTCAAATTGATTAAAAAATAAAAAAAAATCAAACAAACAAAACCTCACAACCCCAATCAATGTTTTCAAGTGATATGGTTGCCTAAAAACACTTTAATAAAACTACTCTTGTTAAGAGAAATATTGACATCAAATTTCACGATTTTTATAACTAAAATCAAACAAACCTATCTTTTTATTTATTATTTTTTTTTCTATCAATCATCTCATCTCTCAAATTTAGAAACTAAAATACGAGTAAAATTAAGTTTTTGACTAAATTTTATAATTTCCAAACTAAAATGATTAAAAAAAAAAGACAAATTTCAAGGCTAAGTTTTCAACAACAAAAAAATAAAGGCACTAACGCTATTTTTTTTTGAAAAAGCTACTATTTTATCAAGTTTCTAATTTTGATTTTTTTTTATAATTTTTCACAATCAAGAAAACTAAATTCTTTACTGCATAATCAAGCACCAACCCAATATCAGGATTTTTTTGATATTACAATAACCCAATAGAAAGCAATAAAAAACAAATCATCAAGCCAAATCATCAATTGACATAGTGTGAAATAATAAAATTGAAAAGAAATTAATGATCAAAGTAAAAAAAAAAAAGTTTCAATTTCACCTTACTTTCAATTTTTATCTCTTCATTTTTTATTTTTTACAAGCATTTAAATCAAATTCTTTTTTACTAAATCAATAATCAATTCAATGTTGATATTTTAAAAACAAAATATTTAAAAACCTGAAAGAAATCAACCTAAAACAAATTATAAATTCCAATAATCAATCAACATAATTTTAAAAAATAAAACTAAAAATAATCAAGAATATAAAAATAAAAATAAAAACATTGTTAAAATCCATATGCTCTAGGCCTTTATGTTCTCTGTTTTTTTTTTTTTAATTTAATATGTCATTAGAATCATTAAGAATTCGTTATTTATGAATACGAAGAAGAATTTAAATTTTGACCACATGAATAAATTTAGATTAGGCTGGGGATATGTCTCAATTATTTGAGCAAAATCCATCCTAGCCCTCGTCGACTGGCTAGGAGAGTCTATAAGATTTTTGCATACCTACAATAAACTCATCAACCAATGAGGAGAAAGAGGAAAATCCACATGGATAGGATTGTGGACCTCACCAGACCATATAAAAGAGTGATTCTCCTATCCCCTATTCATCAATCAAATCAACTCACAAGGAACAGCAGCAGCAGCCACTCCACCCTCTGCTTAAAACATAAAACATGGCAAGCATGACACTTTCATCTACTTTCACAAGCAAAGCTGTTCCTTTAAATGGAATCACTGAGTTTTCATCAGCCACCTGCGGTGGCAATGGCAAAGTCTCAATGAGGAAAGCAGCAGGAAAGGTAGCTGCTTCTGGGAGCCCCTGGTACGGTCCTGACCGTGTCAAGTACCTTGGACCATTCTCTGGCGAGCCTCCATCTTACTTGACTGGTGAATTTCCTGGTGACTACGGTTGGGACACCGCAGGGCTATCTGCAGATCCTGAAACGTTTGCCAAAAACCGGGAGCTTGAGGTTATTCATTCTAGGTGGGCAATGCTTGGAGCTTTGGGATGTGTCTTCCCCGAGCTTCTTGCCAGGAATGGAGTCAAGTTCGGCGAGGCAGTGTGGTTCAAAGCTGGTGCTCAAATCTTCAGCGAGGGTGGTCTTGACTATTTGGGAAACCCCAGCCTAATCCATGCTCAAAGCATTTTAGCCATTTGGGCAACACAGGTAGTCCTCATGGGCGCTGTTGAGGGTTACCGCATTGCAGGAGGCCCCCTCGGTGAGGTCACCGACCCCTTGTACCCAGGTGGCAGCTTTGATCCCTTGGGGCTTGCTGATGATCCAGAGGCATTTGCAGAGCTTAAAGTCAAAGAAATCAAGAATGGGAGACTTGCCATGTTCTCCATGTTTGGGTTCTTTGTGCAGGCCATTGTGACTGGGAAGGGACCTCTAGAGAACCTGGCCGACCATCTTGCTGACCCTGTGAACAACAATGCTTGGGCTTATGCCACCAACTTTGTACCTGGGAAGTGAACTTAACCGTGATGCATTGGACATTTCAGTCAGGCAACTGATACTGGTCGTTTGTAACATAAGCTTTAAGTGCATTTATGACAAGAATTTACTGAATTCGATGATTCAAAACACACATACAATGAAATTTCAAACTTATAAAATGAAACCAAATCTTAAATAACAAACTGGTTTGATTTACAAGTAAACCCCAGATAGATCCCCGGTCCTCTTTTTGGTTCTGAAATTATGCACGTCAATGGGATCTTGTCGCTTATTTGTTGTAACTTTGCCCGCCCTTGTCTTAATGGGGGTGAAAAGCAAATTGGAAATATGAGAAAGAATGGAAAACAGGCTACAGACCTCGTTTTGCCAGGAACCATTTTCTCAAAAATTGATTCCCCAACTTGTGCTTTTGGGTATTGAAGAGCCAGCTGGCATGTTCAGCACGTCGCTATGTTCTTTAAGGTCAACATGGTCATACCAAGACAATTAGCACCATTGTCAAAAGTTTTAACGAGGGAGAATCCGATTGTCAAAACCACTTGCATCTCTCCCATCCACAGCATATAGCATGTGTAGAAATGTAGTTATAATTGCTTTTTAAAATATTTTTCATGTTAAAATGCATCAAAATAATATTTTTTTTATTTTTTAAAAATCATTATTAAGATCAGCGTATCAAAACGATCCAAAACATATAAAAAAATAATTATTATTTTTGAGAAAAAAATTTAAATTTAAATTTTTTGAAAACACGGTGCCACCGTGTTTCCAAACTCTCTCTAAGACGCAGAGAACTCAACCATTTGCATTCCTCTCCCAGCCACTGCAATTTCGTAGTGGTTCCTGAATTAAGACAAAAAGATACAAAGAACAGTCATATCATAAAATCAGAATCATAACTCTAAAATGCTTATGCTGACAGCTGTGATGCACATAACTGGCTATGCTCACCTGCCACAGGCTCTAGCATGCAGTGCTTCTGGCTCTGGAACACTAATGATCAAATAAGACTGTTCAGTTAATTTACAGTTATCCTGAAGAAGCCAGCATCTGATGCGCTGATCAAGACCAGTAGAAAACACCCACATGCCATCTGTCCAAACACCTTCATGAAACAAAACCAATTTCAATCAGTCAATGGCCACAACAAATGCGTCCAATACATCAAATCTAGAGAAGACCTTGCTCAAAATTTCCATATGTTCACATTTGTCCTGCAAATGCCAGAAAAAGACTACCAAAATATATAAAATCAACATTATAAAGAACATGATTGAAAAGATGCACCATGTATGGAGGGTTATAGAAAGGAAAAACAAACTGTGAAGCCTTCTATATCCACGTAAACACAGACTTATCAGCCATGGTTTCCAATAAATAACCAGCAACTAAAGAGGGGATGAGTACTTGGAAAATCTATAGTAACAACATTTGGACAGCCGTGAACATGAGACCGAAGACATTAATGAAACAACAACACAAACTTCCCTCATTTGAAGGAGTAATTTCTATTTTACCTTTTATGGCAGAGCTATGAGCTGAGATGATTCGGTCATGATATAAAAATCTGATCCTGTACTTGTTTGTCTGGCTTTGTCTACAACAATTATTCTTCATGCTTTCAGAACTAGTGAATAAATTGATGAGATTTGATGTCACGACATCAGAATCCTTCCCTGTTGATAATGGTGACAAATCAAATTTAAGACAGTGGAGTGCTTGATCATCGCCTCCACTTATTACACTGAATGCAAAACCATTTTCAGAACTTTGAATATCCTGTATGTCTGAAATATGAAGAGAGTTGACCCCTGATTGGTGAACATTATTGAAGACATGGAAAGGCCTTATTTCACATATTCCTGGCAAGGAATTGACACTATTCACTTCTGGTTCATGATGTGTGTTGTCTACAGCTTGAGAACAAACTATTGTGCAGTTTTCAGCGTCACTTACTGCAGTTGATGCTTCATTCATAGGATGATTTGCCAAATTGCAGTTAGTCCTCTCTCCAGCTTTTATTGCAACTAAGCCATCACCTGGTCTATTTTTAGGCACACCGCTGCTTAATGTTCTCCACCATCGTCCACCCTGACTTCCTCTTCCAGTGCGTGGCCGTGTTTGACAATTTATGGACTTCTCTATGTTCAGTGTTGATAACCGCTGAACAAAAGCCTCAATATTGTCAGTTAGATCCCAAAAGGCAATACTTCCATCTGTAGCTCCACTGATCACAATATACACATTTCCAATTCGAATGTTCTCTGTGAATCATGAGAAATTAACAACTCCAAGTAAGAATTTGGCATTAAAATACCACAAAATACCAAAACATAATTAATTGATGAACAGGGAGTTTAATAGCACTTTTTATGCCATGTTCTAACAGTAATCAGCAAGTCATATAATTAAACCTTCAAAAGGCAAACAGCTAGGAATGATGACATGCTGCAATGTTAAAACTGGTGATGATAGAGGAACCAACAAAGCCACATCGAACCTGCAAGGAAGTAAGAAAAAAAAGTGATTTCCCCAAGGGAAAAGAAAAAACTAAATTAAAAACAATTTAGGAGCACCAATTAATGGTTTACAGTTGTCGTCATGAATACCATAACCGATGTGGTAAAATAAGAGCTCGCAGTGCAAGTGTTGCATCTGAGCAAGCAACAACAACAAAACAGACAGTCAACCTGAAGGAAATAGATGGAGGTATTATTTCATTGTATTTGGATAAGTCAGTGCCAGGATAAAATCACCACAAAAATTAAAGCTGTCCCATCTCACCTGGAACCAGCACACTTCACCAGAAAAGCAGTGACAGCCAGATATCTCCAGTCATCCTCATACTTATCATCATAAGAAATTTTTGAATATCCCTCTCCCTTTTCCAGTAAAAGTGGTCCTGATGTTACATCAATATTCATATTAAGTTCTTTGGTTATTCCTTGTATGTTCTCAGCTACTTTTGTTTTTCCACGAGAACTGGAATTTCTGGGAGGCATGTCAGTTGACAGCCATTTGAAAGACATCAATGAGGATACTTCTGACGAAGGCTTATAGCCATTTTCGTTTTCCATTTTTTCTTGTTCAATAAATACATTTTCCTTGTCTAGATTCCTATCTCTCAGTAGCCAAGAAGTTAGCACCCGCTTTGCCCCAACCGAGATCAACAAGAAAGGATTATCCATGTCCCCTGCACAAGTGTTTTGTCTCTTTGTCCAATCTGACAAGTTGGTCAAGTCCGAAGCAATTATGTGCATCTTTGATACTGAGCATATTGATCTCACAGCAGATCCACCAACATGTTCCCCAAGCAATTTTGATGTAAGCCAACCCTCAACTCCAGGAATATACCTACACCAATCACAAAATTAGCTGCCCGTGTTTGGTTCCAAGAAATGACAAATCATTTGGACAAAAAAATGAATAATTGGGGGTTGAGGTAGGGGAAGAAATGAAGTACTGTGAGAAATAGTGGAGGCCACCACTCTAAATATGCACAAGAGGAGAGACATGTCAGTGTTCTTGGGACCCACCAACAACAATGCCATTAAAAACTCACTTGATTTCAATTAAAGTGGCAACTAATTACTTGCATACATACTTACCTAGTCAACCTCACAGTTCCATCCTCACACCCAGTAGCAATCCAACTAGATCTATCGAACTGAAAATTCTTCCCATTTGCCTCAACAAGTGTACTTTTAGAAACAAAGCATAAGGAGTGCATCTCTCTCCCATGAAACTGGGTGTGCAAATTCTGGGGAAATATCTTCCTCTCCCTTTCTGGTACCCATTTTCGATGAATATAGATTATCTCATCCTGAGAGGGAAAAAGAGATGAATATATGAGACCCGGAAACAATAAGCATAAGGAAATGTTTGAGGACTACAATGACACTCAGTAGCTTCCAAAATTAAGCCCTCAACATTAGGGGACTCTAGGATAAGGAAACACTAGAGCACGACAATATCATTCAGCAGTCATTCCACAGCTTGTATCAGGTTTACAACATTAGGAGACTCTAGGATTTTGGAAGAGACTTAAATGCATAGTTGATGAAAAGTGTATTGTGGTCAATGAAAATCAATGGGAAACAGAATGTCAGAAGAAAGATATCAAGAAAACAAGCAAAAACAATGAGATTGTAACCATTGTTTATATAGCATAATAGCATTTTGTAGCACAGACCGCAACAAAGGTGATATAACTCTCAAAGGTGAATGAAAAGTCTAATTACTAAAGTTGTTTATCATTGTTTAAGATATATTTACCTTCTCTAGCAAAATGAGGAAGTAGGGTTCAGTTCAATCTCATTTAAGTGGTACATCAATATATGGTTTTGGATAGTGGCTTACTGAGGCGAAGAATCATATTCAGAGTCCTCATTCTTAAACCTTCACTGTCATAGAAAATCTGGTTAACTATGCTAGCACCTATGCACCCTCAATGGTGATCTAAGTACGCAATCTCATTGGTGATCTAAGTCCTAATTCTATAATGGTTTGCAGCATATTTACTGATGATCAAAAAGAGTTAACTGTCACACAAAACCAGTTATTATGATAACTACTTGCATAATTACCGAACCACATAGCAGTCCCAATCTCATCACATACAAGTCCAAAATATAGCAGTACCACTTGTTGATGAGACCAGGAGCCTGTTCCCTAAAGTTTTGCTTGGAATGTATTGTTAAACTAATAGAAACCAAAAGGTACCTTGACATATGCAAAACAGCTCATCGCCTCTGGTACATCACCAAGATAATAAGAATGAGGACGTCGCCATCCACCACATGGAATTTGCACAACCTGCTCCAAGCATCAGTAGAAATAAAACAAATTAGTCATGAACACAGGATGGGATGAATACTTGAGAGAGAGAAACTACCTTTGCCTCACTTATTAAGTTCCAGATTATAAAATCTGTTGATGCAAAACCAATAGCATATCCACAATTAGCCAAATCATCGAGGCAGTTGTTATCGGCAGAGACAGATTGAACTAAACTCAATTCTTTTACTTGTTTCATCCCAATAAATTCCAAACCACGCTGGTCCGGGTCATATTCTAAATAGCATATGCAACCATCACCTCCAGTCTGAAAAGAATTGTAATGACAAAAATTTAACACATGAAAGTCCTTGCATACAAACTTGCACACTAGGAAACAGAAAACATGCAAGCACAATTCTCTCTCCATCACTAGAGAACCATAGCCATGCTTTAAAAAAATCTGGATGTTTCATGCCATGAAATGCTATTTTTGTTGCAATGTAAACAAGTGTGTATTATGAACTATTCCTCCAATTTGATTATGCACATACTTGTTTCCTAAAGGATTCAACTTTTTTCTTTCTTCCACAATGAACACAAGAGAAGTCCGTATAATGCATCATAGCAATCCATCATTACCAGCAAACACTCAAAAAGTGATTCGTATCATACCGAGCGTATTTCAATCGTGTCACTCAATTTAGCAACAGAAATGTTGGATACAGTTGATATTCCATGAGATCCTTTAAAATAACACAATGGTGAAATTTTTATTTCTGGAAGAGCAGGTTCGTCCAGCAGCAAGCCCTTTGACAAAGGGAAAAGAACCAGATTTCCACGCAAATCCCCACATACCAGCACCTACATTCAACCATAATGAACAAAGCAGCATATGAGATGCTATATGAATGTTTAGAAGTCACTGCGAGCTCACAAAGCAAATGAAGTTACATATTGGTTTCAAGCAATAAAGATTCCAGATTTGTAATACCTTTTACTCTCATATTTAATAAACCACAAATCCCCTCAAGTATAAAATTAGAAGGAAAAAAAAGGCATTACTTTATCTCTTTGTAAGAAGGAAATAGTTATCTCTTATTTTCTCATGCTCTAGAAGAATTGTGGTTATTTCACAAACATTTGAGAATAAAAGTATATACAGCAACATGCATGTACTCATGAGTGAAAACACAAGAGAGAGAGAGAGCAGATACCTCATCCTCAAATGACGCATCTAGACACATAATCCGAATTCCAAAACATGATGTGAATTCTGCTATAAGGGATGCATCAAAAGTTCTTCCATAAGTGAGAGAACCAGATGGTAAAGGATCGCTTAACTTCCAGAGCTTCAAAATTCCTCTAGGATCAGCAGTAAAAATGAACCTGCATAGCAGAGATTGGTGATGGTTTGATCTGAATAATAAAGAAAGATGCAACCACAACAAAAGTAGCAAGGCAAGATGAGTGATCTCCAGATGATAACGCAAAGGCATTCTGGCAAGCATTTCAGAATTGCATGGCACAAAGCATAATTTAATATGATACGAGGCATGGTATAATTTAAGAATCACCTGTTTTTTTTTTCTAAAAATATGACCTATATATTTGTGGCAGACAAATCACTCGAAAAATGATACTATGTAATAACAAAGCTTTTGAACCATTAGAAAAAAGATTAAAAAAAATGTATGTGGTTGATGTTTTAGTGATAGTAACATAGAAATAAATCCTGTCCCTCTTGCATGTTATCCATGAACTGCTCAGGGAAAGGATACAAAAGACAAATGAGACATTTTTAGCACTAGTGGCATCATTACCTACATCCCAATGCCTTGCACCAATAGGTTCCTAAGAGTTGTCTCTCTTTCCCGGCTGACCAGGTGACGGTGAAACCCACTTCAGGAGTGAAAACATCACCCATAATTCTCACAATTGTCATGTTTCCTTTACCATCTCCTAGAGCAACCCAGTCATCAACTCCATTGGAATGTTTGGGGAGTTTTTTGGACAGCAAATCCATACAAACAATCGGCACCTCTTCACTGAGCTGAGCAAGCTTTGTCCATTTTACATCCACAGTTCCATGTAATCTAGCATGGTACAGATAACCATTGTTTGTCGCAACATAAAGAGTATCTTCACATGTGAAATGCAAGCAACGTACATATTCACTTTTGCTGCAATAAAAAAAGCCAACATTTCGAGCACATATGAACATTATACAGGATGAAAAGAATAGCAAATAATGAAGACACCAGTAGACAATGATGAAGTCTGTTGCACAAAAAAGTATGAAGGCATGTGAGCCAACATTTGATGGGTTTGACATTGGAGATGAATGCATTTCCATCACTATCTACCTATTCCAATGCAATTCAATCAATTTTTTTAGGCCTAAAAGAACATCAAAATGAGATGGAAGGTCTCATGTCAGAATACCAATGCATAAAAACCGTTCCCCAGCCTCTCAACTCGAGAGGAAAACCTGCATGTAAAAATATTGTGCAGGAAAAGCCTCGTTACCATCATTAGATTGTAAATTACAGGTAAATAGTACTCCTGCCCACAAGATGCTGCAGGTGTATATTGTGATTTAACTGTAAATATAACTGGTGATACTTATCTATATGGATTTATTATAATTAAGTTATATTTAAATGATTATAATTAAAAAAATCCAAGTCGGATTTAAACAGACAAATCTAAATCTTATCTTTATAGTTAATATTAGATGACTTCAAGAACATGCTTAGAAAAATCCTAGAGAAAAGTGAAACAAAGGTCAAGGATCAATTAAAATTAAAATTTAGAAGAATACCATAAGTAATAACATTTTTACTCAACGAACAGCCATAGTAGTGAGACAAAATGAATTATAGCAAAATACTTGTAAAATTTTAAGGCCCTTTATTAATGTATCTGCTATACAAAGGTCAAGGATCAATTAAAATTAAAATTTAGAAGAATACCATAAGTAATAACATTTTTACTCCCATAGTAGTGAGACAAAATGAATTATAGCAAAATACTTGTAAAATTTGAAGGCCTTTTATTAATGTATCTGCTATTGGCTGAATCTCGATCTCATATCAACAGATTCTGAAAGAACTAACTGAAAAGGAGGAATCCCAATGTTGAGTAGGAACTGGAGTTTAAAAGCATAAAGCCATAAAGAGTTTTTTTTACAAGAGAGCAAGTACCTTAATAAAAAATAAGGAAACACAAATTAATTAGGTAAATTAATGAATATGGAAAGTTTATGAAGATGTTGGAAGTTTTGTTCCAAATGCGAAACCAGAGAAATTGGAGCCCAGAACCAGCACCAAAACCAAAATATCATAGCCAGTTATATCACTCTTGGTTTGCATACAAAAGTAGAGGACATTAAGAATTTTGCTCCCTAAACATGTAATGAATAAGAAAAACAAGGGCAAAACTGGTAAAACAACCAAAGCACTCATTGGCAATTTAGACCAACAGCAGCTCAGGCCAGCTAATGACAAATAAATCTCGAATCAGCCCTACAACTGATTAACAAAAAGCCATAATAAGCAAAACAGATGGAGAAAACACGGTCTTAATACCGTGCCAAAACCACCTTAGCTAAGCTACAATGATCTATGGTGAACAGGCTCCTCAAATTCTAATATTGTTATTGTATTATATATATAACTATAAATTAATGAGTTGAAGAAGTTCTGATATTAAAGATAAATTACCTGTCCATGAGACCAATATATTCAGATGAATTTGGGATGCGACAGGTAAATATCTCCATTCTGTCAATGAATGGTTTTGATTCAATTTGTCCTTCCAAGCTCTGGGAAATAGAAGCAGACACTTGATGCACTTTGATTGAAGAGTCAAATCCAGCAGTAATGAGGAGTGAAGAGGTTGGATCATACAAACAACGCCATATACCTCTTCCTCTGTATATAAAAAAACCAAGAATTCACCAATTAGGCAGTGAACTTCTACAAGGCCAGTAAAAAACCTGTTCTTTGAGAGGTTAAGAATGAAAATTGTTTTTTTTGTTATGGAATTATGACCATGGTGACTCCTACTTCACAATTCTGTGGAAGTAAGGCCCCCATATAATTGCTTACAATTTTGTAACTTCAAATATATGCAACAAATAGGCTCCAATCTGAATTAAAAATAAAACGCGACTTACATGTGTTCCTTAATCATCTTGAGCTGTTTGCCATCCAATCTCCATACACGACATGTACAATCTTCACCAGCAGTGACAATTACCTAAGAGAATAAATGGAAGAAAGGGTCAGCACGTTCCAGGCAAGAAGAAAAGAAAACAAAGACATTAAATTGATTTACATGATCAGTAAACAAAGTATGTGGTAGGATGTGGTAGAGTAGTATCAGTAAACAAATGAAAGACGCATTATAATTAATTGGAAATGAATCAGCCAAAAAATAAACATTTATCTAAATCTACTTGTAGGATTCTGCTTTCTGAAAATTGAAGGGCTGCATTTCTAACTAGGATTGAATTTCAAAACAACGATAGATGATGCTACTGATACATTCACCAACGCATATGAACGACGATGGAAGAATTTATAAACTGGGAATTAATGAAGGATGTATTAAAAATACTTGTTTCCCCTGACATTCATGCTTAATTGCTCTAATCATGAGCTTGACCATTGAAGGAAATTAATTATTGATTGCAGCCATAATAGTTTATCAACTTCATTCATTCAAAGTCACCCTTTGGGCATGGCATAGAACGCTATGCACAAGCTAACTGACAGCATCCTTTTAACTGATGGATACACTGGAAAAGTAGAGCAAGATGGATTCAAGAAAATAAATACTAAAAATGCAGCGCACATGAATTGCTTTCTGACAGAAAGAATGGGATGAGAATCGGCAATCTACTTATAATGAAATTCTTAGGAATTTTGAATTGAAGTCAGAATGTGCATTCCTTTCATTTAAATATTCTTTTAACCAGAAACGTTATCGTTTAAAAAAATAGGTAAACCAGGATCTTATAGGACTTACAGAATCGCAGATACAGCAGTCCCAAACTCTAGCATTATGACCAAACAGAACAGGGCCTGCAACCTCCTCCTCTCTGTTATCTGAATCTTTCAGCTCATCCCTAACAGCCCAGATACGAGCACTGTAACAATAAGGAAATTGCATTATTGAAACCACTTCATAGAATAGAAATAAGGAGTGTAAGAATTAAAAAAATTCTTTACCTGCGATCATCAGAGACGGAAACCAGTTTGGATCCATCTGAGGACCATGCTATGCGAAAAATTGAGCCTTCATGTCCAATAAGTCTGAACATATGAGCAGATTTATGCTGCTGAAAACGAAGCTGGGAAGAGTCGGGTAATGAACAGCTCAAATACATATCATCTTCCAAGAGACTTGTTGAAGGCAGCCCACCAAGTTGAGGTTCTACAGGAACCACTTTCCAAACGATGATCTACCCTAACCCAATCAAAGAAAAAATATAGCTCTATGAATGAAGTAGAAGGAACCATATCAATCTCAACTATCGATAACCAGTGTCATTACAGAATAAACATAAATCAAGTAAAGATGAAAGCAGACATGAGGAAACGTTAGGCACCTCATTGAATATGGTACCGGAAGCAATTCTTAAAGTTTCTAAACTGTCACCCCATAACCGCATGGAATACAAAAGGCATCTCTCTACAAGTCCACAAAATATCGAAATACATAAGGGCAAGTGAAATAAGAAGGGCAACCACACAGGCAATAAATTTTGGTAAAACTAACCTGGAGATTGTACTTGAAGAACTACACTGGACACCGACATATCCCAGAGATGGACAGAGTTATCACTACATCCAATTGCAAGACATTGTCTCTCTTCCTGACTTGAAGAGACTGCAGAGTTCTATCGCCAATTCAAAAGAAAAAAATAGACAAGGAACAACACTATTTTAAGATAAAAGTAATGAATTGAACGCTAAAACAGAAGAAAAGAGAAGTGAGTTACCTTGAAGAAGGAAACATCCAAGACCCAATGAGTGAACTTGGGCAAGCAATGAATCAAAGCTAAATCTGCATTCACTTGCGAAGGAGTTTGAATGTGTAAGTTGAAAAGTTTGAGTCTTTTTTCACCGAAGACAGCAATTTTGAAAGAAACAGTTAAAGAAGGAAAGTTCGATGACTCTTCTTCACTGGAGCTGCAAGTAATTCCATGGACACGAATTCCATCAAAAACTTCAAAGGATTTTATTATTTTTCCTGATTCTAAATTATATAGCAGCAGTTGCGATCCTGTGCCTGTTTTAAATTCAAAGAAGAAACAATGCTAAGAGCACAGAAAATATAAACTGAATTGAAACTGTAAGTAATGAGGCGAGCACGAGAGTTAATAACGAGGAAACAAGAAAAAAAAAGTACCAGCGAGGAGGAAAGGGAGAGAAGAGAGGTTAGAAGGAGGGTGGAGGAAACAGAGAGCTGATATTTCTCCTAGGTATTGCCCTCTCTCTAGTTTCCACCTGCTCTGTTTCTGCTGCTGCTCTTCCATGGCTGCTGCCTGCTGAGCTTGAGTAGTGTTTGCTTAAAAGGTGTAAAAATCGTAAACAAGACTTGTTTTAAAGAGAGAAACAGAGGGAGACTATTGTGGGCCGGGCTTAAACTTTAACTAGCGCATAAAATTAAGCCCAAAATAAATTAAAAAGAAAAATGCGGTGAGCGTGGATCGAACACGCGACCTTCAGATCTTCAGTCTGACGCTCTCCCAACTGAGCTATCCCCGCCGGTTGACATTTTCTATCTAATTATATACTAAATATATAATACTCTTATTGGTCAACAGATTGGCGTTGACTGGTTCTTTCTGGGGCTTCTCCTGGACCATATAATAGTTATCATCCCAGCTGCTTTATGCTCTTCATCTTTTTTCTTTTTTTTTTATCTCTCTGTGTAATCGAGTGAGAAACGAGACAACAACAATGGGAAAGTCTTTCAAGGATGAGTTCACTTTCGGTTCGTTTGTTTCTATATTGCTATTCCATCTTTTCAATGTTGTTGTTTTCTTTTTCTAGGTAATATCTATACTCTTAATTATTTACAGAGCAAAGGCTGGAAGAATCACAAGATATTATTGCCAAGTACCCCCTTCGAGTTCCCGTGAGTTCCTAGAATCTTCTGTGGAGTCTTTGATCTTTTCTTCTTCTTTTTTCTGCGCAATTATGATTAATTTTTTCATACTATATCTAAACGTTTTGAGTTTTAAGTAATTTTTAATCGTTCTGCAGGTTGTCGTTGAAAGATACTGCAAAACTGACCTTCCTGAGATGGAAAAGAAGAAGTAAGTCTTAATTTCGTTTTCAGCTTTGGCTAATCTTTATTTTATGTATGTTTCTTACTGTTTGATGATTCAAACTATTTTTTATTATTATTATTATTTTGTGGGTCATTGTCCAAGCTTAAATCCGTGTGTTATTGACCAGACCTGGTTGAGATGATATGCTCTTTTTCTTTTCTCAAGTATTGAATTGATAGCATGGATTCTCGTCTTCGTCAGCGGTTTTTTTAGTTAAATTATTGTTTAATCCGTACTTCCAGCATATTAATAACCTATCGGCATGATTGGGATTGATGGACATAATGGGGGAGTGGATCTGCACTCTTACCTACAACCCGAAGAGCGGGGTTCCATCTATTGATTGTGTGCTTATCAGCCTATCAGCAGAGGGTTCCATCTCTTGATTTTGAGGCTCGACCACAGGTTTGTATCGGTCGTTTAAGTGGCCTAATCGAAGGTGTAAAAGGAAGGGAAGGCAGAAGAAAACCCTCTTTCTTAGGCTTCCACACATTAGAAACCCTAGATTAAATACCATGGGCCAGCTATTAGAAGTGCTATTTAGAGTTGCTTTCAGAATCAGTGGGACAAAGTTAGATGGCAAGAGCCTTCCCTGTGCACACCACATGTGAGACTTGGGTGTATGACATTAATTAGTCTTCTGATTGAGGAGAAAAAAGGATGATTAGATGGGCTGGTAGCTTTACAAGGGGATTGCTGCCTTTAAAATGAGTATAGAATAGATGTATCCTACGAATATCTAGAGTTTAAACACTGTTACAAGTAACAAGGTCAATCATACTAAAACTAGGTGACATGTTTCTGTTATATTTTCGTCCTCTGATCTCTCCAATATTAGGATGAAATGCTATCTTTTGGCATCCATGGGAAGCAATGATCGCTTGCTGAGATAGGTTTTCAGTTTGTGCTTGTTTTCTCTTCGGATGGGGAAATGGGTTTTTGGAATAGGCAGGAGGAGATGGATAAATCAGAGGAGATCCCTCCTTATTGTAACAGGCATCGGGCACATTGCAGTGTTTCTAGGGAGAAATCCAATTTGAAAGAATCTGCTACATCCGATTATTGCATCTTTATAGAGGAGCAGTCCTCCTGTATGAAATCAACTCGGAGTCAATCCTATACAGGCTACTGTAGGCTTTGCAGCATTTCATTGAATCTAAGCTTTCCTTATTATCATGGGGATGGAGGTGTTGTGAATGCTGATAAATGTCGCATGCACACAGTACTTTCTCACTCATAAGTAATAATGAACAACTTGGTTTATACATCTCAATATCTCATTTATTTCTCTCATTCTTTCGTATAGATATCTGGTTCCTCGAGACATGTCTGTTGGGCAATTCATTCACATTTTAAGCAGCAGGCTTCGTTTGACACCTGGGAAAGCCCTCTTTGTGTTTGTCAAGGATACCTTACCTCAAACAGGTCAACTCACAATTTGCTACCATTCATCTTCTTTAAAATTCTGTTGCATGGTGTTTTCTCCATGATAAATAGCTAATACCTGGTACCCGTCACTACTTCCTGCAGCTGCTTTAGTGGACTCCGTTTATGAATCCCTGAAGGAGGAAGATGGATTTCTATACATGTGTTATAGCAGTGAAAAAACCTTTGGTCATACTGTTCCGATTAGTTAACAATTGAATGTCATTGTCTCCATTGTGGATCAGTGTTTAAATCCCCCCTTACTGCTACATGAACTTGTTCCTCTGATATCTGTAAATCCTATAAAAAAAAACAAAACATCAATGTTATGTTATCTGTTGTGTTTTCTGTCCAAGGAAAAAAAAACTGCATCATGCGAACCTGGGAAACTATTCTATTTCTTCACCCTCGTTCATGGAATGTTAATGAGCCAAGTGTAGATTGGCCTTCATGAGTGACTACTATTGCAGCATTGGAACCATGTCCAAATTCAACCTTCATGTCATCAAAAATATTTTAATCGCTGTGAAACAATTCAAAAATGGTAGGGACTGTCGGCTGCTGTGTGGAAGAGATCAGTGGTTAGGTCTTGGTGATTTATGATTGCATTTGGGAGTGATAGCGTGTAAGGGAAAGGCTGACGATGTGGGTCTGCTGCTACCTGTCATTGGATTCCAGCATGGAAGGTTGCGGGTAGAGTTTTGGTTTATGGGAGAGAGTGCTGAGAGAGGGGTTTGGTTTCTGCTCCTTCTATGGACACTACTGGTTGCTCCAAGAAACCAATGGCAGATCTGGACTCGAAGAAGAATGTCTCGTGAGCCTCTTGGGCAAACATTGTGAAATCGGACAAGGGCCTTTCTAGTAAGCAACTTGAGTTTTTCAAACCGGCAAAGCAAGGGGGATGAATTTTGATTGCGCGAAATGGCAGACACTGGTCAAGCCCAACGGAAATGTTCACTGGTAGATCACTTTGTTGATTGCAAACTTCCATTCTCACTTGTTAACAACATTACTCGCAGGCTATGGAGTAAACTCAGTTTGATTGATGTTGTGGCTAATGGACAATGCGTGAGAACAAGGGAGATAAACCTCAACCCTAATTTTAATTTCTATCTA
>Ga0325410_1003415_pt1 | contig 17914 bp, 7 predicted proteins | sample PopdelMetagenome_16_FD_206182 | JGI IMG/M metagenome (GOLD analysis project Ga0325410, IMG submission 206182) | Populus deltoides microbial communities from Bellville, Georgia, United States - Xylem-PdIQD-R3 | ecosystem: Host-associated > Plants > Phyllosphere > Stem > Wood/Secondary xylem...
CGAAGTGGTGTGTGTGTGTGTGTGTCTATATATATATATATATATATATATATATATATATATGAATTAATTGTGTTTATTAATGTGCTCTCTCTGTTTTTTTTTTTTTCTTTCTTTCTTGTGGTGCTATATTAATTGGTTTTCAAGAACTTCGGTGCAGCTAGTGTTTTTCGTTCTTCGGTGCCGCATGGGGAAATCCAAGTAAAGTTACACTATCTTACGTGCGCCTTTCAGATTATTAATGAATATGCATGTGGGGTAAAATTTATACAAAAATCAGAGGCAAACCATAGCTTGTATTATAATTTGGCGCCGCCAGTGCATGATAACTTTAATTTATTTGTTAATGATCAATAAAGACAGAATTATCAGTGCATCAAAACCTAGTATGGGTGCCCTATCATTTCCACATCAAAACTTGACTCATGACCGTTTGTTGACTTTTTTGAGTTTATTTTTTTCAAGAAAAATCTCCCAAGTGCAAGGTTCTTGTTACTCAAGTCACAACTATGCATCATCCCCAGACCCTTTCACTTGCGGGGATGATAAACCAACACTGGAACCAACGCTAAAAGAGTTTGTTACATAAATAGCAAGCTGGTTAGTTACACATAATAGAAAGTTAGTTACATTACAGTTATATTAGTTAAGCCAGCTGTCATGACAGTTAGTTTCTTCTTCTTATAACCGTTTCTCCTTGTAACAGACACTCCAAGGATTGTGTGTGTGTATATATATATATATATATATGGTTATCTCTGATCTTAGAGAAACGACATTTTCAAATTCTATCTTGGTATCAGAGTCTTGATGACCAAGCGATCACAGTTCGAATCTTACCATCCCCATTTATTTGATAAAAATTAAACACAAGGTATTGTGGACCTGTGTAAATTTCAAGCCCAAAGGACTTTCACTTAAGGGGATGTGTTAGAGAATAATATAAATCATATCCTAGGATCTCACTTAACAGCTTAAGTTATTGGGTTGAGATGGTTCTTTGACAACTTAACATACTTTAATGGCAAAAAGAGAGTTTGAAGTTAGCAAAATTGCAACAGCAATAGGGAACTTCCAAGGAAGGAAAAATACCTCCTAAAACATAGTAGAAATTAGCCTCAAATCGTAATAGAAAAGAGTTTCAATCATGGCTTTCAGTAACTTAGTTCAACTAGTTATTTCTTGCTTTAATGGTCATTATGATCATTGGAACATATTAATGAATTAAACAAAACTAAAAAACAAGAAAAAAATTTGAGAGGTAGGTAATCTCATTAAATATTTTTCTCTTGTGTATTCCTTTCTGTATTTATATTAATTATGTTTTTAATTACAAGTTTATTTATAGACTTTAAATCCTAGACAAATAAGAAATTAAACAACTCAAAGAAAATTATAATCTGAATGTGAAATATATTTTGCCAATTTAATTGATAGACCATTTACTGAACCAGTTTATCAATTCATTTAATTTAACTAGTTGTTCTATTATAACCGATTAACTGATTTAACTAAATTTTAATAAATTTGATTTTCTTTCAACAAACATCTTCTCATTTGAAAGATAGTCATCCATGAACTAGAGAAAGAAAAATTTGACATGCTTTAGACAGAAAAAAGATTATCCTGCTTAAATGGATAAGATCGAAAAAACAAGGAATTGAGAATGTGGGTTGGCCGACGGGGAGTTCGTATAGATCAGATACTCGTCAAAAGAGGATAGATTTAAATTATTCACTTGAGCACTTGGCACATAAGGTTAATCATTTGACGTGGATAAGATTTAATATATAAAAATGTATTTTAAGATTGCCCTCTGCCTAGTTTTGTCCTGAAATGGATTTTGTCCAGATTCTCCACATTCAGGCATAAAAAATATTATCATTGAAATGATAATTAGGATAATGGAAATGCTGTCCCCTCACCATTTGAATAAATACCCTGAAAAATATGTCAGAGTCAAATTCATATGTGGCGAATCGATCGACACAGGAATCTAGAGTAACTACAAAACAAATATGCTTAATAGGATATGTTTCCTCCTGCCTGGGAACGGCCCTTCGAGGGTCTTCTTGGCGTCAAACAGTAGACTCGAAACTGTAAAAAAAGAATCTAACTATTTAATTAAAAAATAGTATTTTTTTTTTGTCCTGACTGAATGTGTCCAGGGCGTTTGTGTAGGTCAAACTCCTCGGTGTAGAGATGAAATTGTGGATAATACTCCCCATATGCTTATGGTCCACCACGTCCAAGATTGTCCATTAAGCTGTTTGAACTCTGAAGTGCTTCCATTGGCTGGTTCTGATCTATCCGTTTTCAATGGAAGAGGGAAGCAATGGGGAGTCTTTTTTTCTTTTTTTTTTTTGTTAGTGGTTTAAGGTGATGGAATACCGACAAGAATTGTATAATCCTCTTATTTAAAGTGGAGAGAGCCTTCTGCTAAAGGGTATGTGTCTTTTCGAGGATTTTCCATGATACATTAATAATAAAGTAAAACAAAACAAAATATAGCGACTTTTTTTTTTTAATCTCCACTAGCAATCGCATTACCTTCCTTAATCCTATAAATAGAAGCATTTGGTTGGAGCTACAAGTCATCCTGTCTTCTGTAAGCCCTAGCTAGCTTCCCCTTTCATCTCTCCTTTTTTTCTGATAAAGGATAGGGTTTGAATCCAATATCCTTTTTCTCTAAACTGCCAGTACATTAAATGGCTAACATTCCAACAGCAACTAGAGTTTTGGTTGTATTATTGGTTGTGTTCATGATGCTCATGAGGTTTGAGGCGGCACCAATCCACACGGAGCTCGACAAACGCCTTCTTTTAAGTAAAGTACTAAATGCCAAATCTAGATTAATGGAGTTTCATGGACGACGGATGTCCATCTCGGAATCAGCTACTGATAGATTGTCACCTGAAGGACCAAATCATGAACATCACTCCCATCCCCCGGGAAACCCTTAACATAACAGCGCTATACAGAAGCTATCACGTTTTGGTTGCAGATATATGTTTTCTGTTCTCTCTATATATATAGAGAGAGAGAACAGAATATATATATATATCAAGGAATATATATATATATATATATATATATATATATATATATATATATACTGAAAATAAGAAATAGAATAAGTGGTGCTTTCTAGTTGCACCTCTAGACTGCTATGTATGATCCAGCAACCAAGAACTTGCACGAGTTGTGAAAGCTTCTATTGGGGCTCGAAAGGATAGGAAAAGAAACATGTAATGCTGAAAGTTACGTCCTTTAATATGTACTTTGCCTGTGATGATGTTGTGATTTATATCTTTTTTCACAGAAATGAAATAGTGTCATATATATCTGCTCTAGCACGACGCTCATATTCTCTTGTGTGGTTTGTGGCTGCTGCATGCACCCTGTGGAGTGGCACCCCCACCAAGATTACATGGTTTTTTTTTTTTTAATACTCACTTTAGCATCACAAATTTCTAATAGCTTGAGATGATGAGAGAACACGAATTTTAATCCTTCAGTTGGGTGGAATTCATCTTATTTTCTTCCAGAACAGCTACGTTAATTATGATGAAAGTAAACCAAATTTTAATTCTGAAAAGTAAAGAAACCAGTCTACTAGTTAAGAATTAGTCGCCGCCAACTAGAATAAGTTGAATCGATCAACCGGTTCAGTAGGTAAAATATAAGTCCTGATCAGATTAAGATTTTCTTGTATTAGTTTAATTCCATGATTTTTTAGGACCTTATAAAAAGCTTATAATTCAGCATTATAAAGCAGTATAAAAGGAGAGAGAATAGCTAAGAGAGAAACACTTGATAAAAGTATACATTCCTCTCAATATTCTTCTTGTTCTTGAATTTTTGACTTTGCATTACTATTTTTTATCTTATACAACACCCATCTTTCTTCCAACAAGTGGTATCAGAGCTTATGTTTGATTATTTAACATGGTCAATCCAAACTTTTCACTTCAACATCCTAGGTTGACAAAAGACAACTATGAAACATAGTATATTCGAGTAAAAGATGGGCTAGGTTCCCAAGATATATGGGAGATGGTTGAAAAAGGCTTTGAGGAGCCTATAGATTGAGCAAAGTTAACTTCAACTCAAAGGGAGGCCGTGCAAAAGGCACGAATGAAGGATCAACAAGCACTAACAATCATCCACCAATGTTTGGATGATGCCACTTTTGAGATAGTGGCCAACGCAACCATCATCAGGAAAACATGAGAAGTTTTGCAAGAATCAAACTAAGGAGCTGACAATGTGAGAAATGTACGTCTATAAAAGCTACGTGATGACTTTGAAAAGCTAAATATCCTTGAATCAGAGAATATTTCAAAATACTTTGCAAGAGTATTGGCCATATACAATCAAATGAAGAGATATGCAGAGAAGGTGGAAAAGACATGTGTGGTAGAGAAGATCTTATGCTTGCTGCAAAAGAAGTTTCATTATATGGTGGTCACAATAGAGGAGTCCTAAAATATAGATTTTTTTTCAATATAAAGTTTCTTAGGAAAATTACAAGTCCATGAGGAAAGAGTCAATGAGATTCAAGAGGATGTGAGTGCACAAACACTTTTTTCAAAGTAAGATGGTTCTGGATATTCTCAATGGAGTACAAGATGTGGAAAAAGAAAACAAAGAGGAGGAAGAGGTAAATTTAGAAGAGGAGGCCATTGCAGCCTCAACAGGTCAACTGGTCGACCCCATGAAGCAAATTGGTTAACCGGTTACACTGCTAGTGGCAATTCAAAATCCAAGTTTGAAAAATCAAAAGTTAAATACTATAATTGTCAAAAGGTAAGTCAATATGCTAGGTATTACCAGAGTCTAACTAAAAGAATTGAAAAGGATGTCAATCTAGTAGTAGAAGAGAAGTAAGAAGCCACCATATTACTAGTCCACGATGAATGAATAAAAACCAAATAAAACATGTGGTATCTTGACAATGGAGCTAGCAATCACATGTGTAGAGATAAAAACAATTTCATGGAGCTTAATGAAGCAATTAGAAGTAATGTCACCTTTATGAATCATTTAAAAGTTGTCATCAAAGAAAAAAGGTACAATTTTGATTAAATTAAAATATGAAAGTCATCAATTTATTGGTGATGTCTATTATATATCAATGGTGAAAAGCAATATATTGAGCTTAGGACAATTATTAGAAAAGAGATATAAGATTAAAATAAAAAATTGTACTTTGACATTACTTGACACTAAAGGTAGCCATGATAAAGAATAGAATGTTCTTATTAAACATAGAGATGGATGTTCCTAAATGCATGTATGAAGGATAAGACTTGGCTTTGACATATGAGACTTGAGCGTGTAAACTTTGATAGCTTGAAGACGATGGCATAAAAAGAGATGTTGAAGGGTCTATTATCCATTATACACTCAAATCATTTATGTGAAAGATGTTTAGTGGGCAAACAATTTTGCAAAAGCTTTTCGAAGGAGTATACATCAAGAATAAGTCAACCACTATAAGAAAAACATGTTGATGTTTGTGGTCCTATCAAACCACGTTTATTTAGTAAAAATCTATATTTTCTATTTTTTATTGATGATTATAGTAGAAAAACTTGGATATACTTCTTAAAAAAAAAGTCTAAAGTGTTTAGTTGTTTTAAGAGCTTTAAGGCATTAGTTGAAAAAAATGATTATTTTATAAAATTACATAGGACAACTAAGATAATGAATTTTGTTCTAATGATTTTAATGAGTTTTGTGAAGATCATGATATAAAAAGACTTATAATAGTGCTTAGATCCCCATAACAAAATGACATGATGGAGAGAAAGAACAGAAGCATCCTCAACACGGCAAGAAGCATGCTTAAAACTAAGAAGATGCCTAAAAAGTTTTGGGCCAAAGCTATAGATTTTGCAATCTACTTGTCAAATAGGTGTCCTACTAAAGGCTTGAATAACATGACTTTACAAGAAGCATGAAATGGAAGAAAGTCAAGTATTTCTCACTTGAAAGTTCTTAGGAGCATGACTATGTGCATGTAGATGATCAAGTAAAGACCAAACTAGATGACAAAAGCAAAAAAATGATCTTTATAGGATATGATCAAAAGTCTAAATGATACAAGTTTTATAATCCTAATGAAGAAAAGATGGTGATTAGTAGAGATATTGAGTTCATTGAAGAAGGAGCATGAGATTGAAAGGTGAATAATAGTAAGAAATATGACTTTTTATCAATTCTTAATGAAGATGAGAAAAGATATGAAGATCATCAAGAACATAAAGTTACACATCTACAAACACTAATGAGCTTAACTTCTTATTTCTTTATTCTTCTTATTCTTCTTATTCTTCTTCTAGTGGAAGCTCAAGTAGTGGCACTCTACCAAGATAAATGAGGAGCCTTGATGACTTATATGAGGTAACTAATCCTATTAATGATGATGTAACACTATATTATCACTTTGCTACATGCGATCCTATAATGTTTGAAGAAGCAATAAATAATGAAAGGTGGAGAATTGTTATGGATGAGGAGATTGCATCAATTGAGAAGAATGACACATAGAAATTGGTTCTTAGACTAAGTAAAAATAAGTCAATAGATTTTAAATGGATCTACAAAGAAAAAAAGAATACCAAAGAAGAGGTAGAGAGATACAATGCAAGGTTAGTGATAAAAGGTTATGGTTAAAAGCAAGGGATTAACTATAATGAAGTATTTGCTCTAGTTTCTAGATTGAAGACCATTCAATTAATCATTGCCACTACTACCCAATATAAATGGAGAATCTATCAAATGAATGTCAAATCAGCCTTTCTTAATGGTTTACTTGAAGAGGAGATCTACATTGAGCAACTTGTGGGATATAAAGTGAAAGGACATGAAGACAAGGTATTGAAGTTGAACAAAGCTTTGTATGGATTGAAGCAAGCCCCAAAGGCTTGGTACAATCACATTGATAACTATTTCTTAAAGAATGGATTTGTTAAATGCCTTCATGAATATGCTATCTATATAAAAATAAAAAGGAGTGCTGATACTCTTATTGTATGTTTGCATGTAAATGACTAGATCTTTATAGGAAATAATCCAATGATGTTTAGAGACTTCAAGCAAGCAATCATCAAGGAGTTTGAGATGACAAATATTAGTCTCATGTCCTATTATTTAAGGATTGAGATCAAATAAAGAGAAGATAAAATTTTTATAAATCAAGAGCAGTTTACATGGGAGGTTCTAAAAAAGTTCAAGATAAAGGATTGCGCAAGAGTAAATACTTCGATTGAGTGTGGAGTAAAGATGTCATCAAGAAGAATGATAAAGGAGAAAAGATAAAATCTACAACATTCAAGAGCTTAGTTGAGAGTTTGGGATATTTGATATGCATTTGTCCGGATATTCTTTTTAGAGTAAGACTTATGAGTAGATTTATAGAGACACCAACTATGATACACTTCAAAGCATTGAAGTGAATTCTTCGATATATCGAAGGCATTGTTGATTTTGGCTTGTTCTATGGTTATTCTAATAGCTTTGAATTTGTAGGTTGTAGTAATAGTGATTAGGCTAGAGATATGAATGATAGAAAGAGCACTACGAGTTTTTTTTTCTAGATAGAAGACACGACATTCACATAAAGTTTAAAAAAAAATCTATAGTCACTTTATCAACATGTGAAGCTAAGTATGTAGCTACTACATCATGTGTTTATCATTCCATATAGCTAATGAGATTGTTGAAAGAATTATGAATGCCACAAGAGAAGCTTGCTACCATTTATGTGGATAACTTATCATCCATTGTATTAATAAAGAATCCGATATTTCATGATAGAAGTAAGCATATTGACACAAGATTTCATTACCCACGAGATTGCATTGCAAACAAGGAAGTTGAAATCAAGTATGTGAAAACACAAGACCGAATTGCGGATATCTTCACAAAGCCACACAAATATGATGTTTTTATCAAGATTCGAGATGTGTTGGAAGTTATAAAGAAATTAAGTTTAAGGGGGGATGTTGAAAGGAAATCATATTTTGGTTATGAAAAATAGAGGAACCGGTATACCGGTTAAGAACTAGTTGACCAACTAGATTAAGTTGAATCGGTCGACCGGTTTAAAAACGGTAGACCAGTTCAATCAGAAAAATATAATTCCTGTTCATATTAGAATTTCCTTGTATTAGTTTAATTTATTGATTGTCTAGGACTTTATGCCTATAAAATAGTTTGTAATTCAGCATTATAAAGCAGTATAAAAAGAGAAAATAACTAGGAGAGCTTAGAGAAAAACACTTAATAAAAATATACCTTCCTCTCAATTTTCTTCTTGTTCTTAAGTTTTTTTGCTTTACATTATTGTTTTTGATCTTATACCACATTTATCTTTCTTTTAACAAATTAGTGTCTCACATGAATTCATGAAACAAAAGTAAATAAGTTTCTCATTATCAACAGTTCTCAAATTATTAAATACTGTAAAAGGCTTATCCATGGTTTTAAATTGCAAAATCTAAACTATTGAGACTTCAAAAACTAAAGATCATATATAGTTACTTGACATGTCTCTTGAGTTTATACAAACCCTTTCCGGGATAGTCAAGCTTTGGTGTTTCTATCAAAATTATGATCATCATAAGTTCTTTAAGTCTTTTATTATATTTCTACATGTTTGTATGTATTTTGTACATTGAAATGCTTAAGTGAGTAAAAAAAATCTTATAATAGTTAAATGAAGTTTTAGTGTGTGTGTGCGCGCGTATTAAACAATCACCCAATTTAAATAGTTTAAGCTATTAAATAAAATATTTATACATAGTTTAATTGTATTCACTAAACACCATATATGTAAACTCTGTCTCATGCAAAAGACTAAGGAGAAAGGCCTCAAAAGTTATTTGTTGTTAATCTTCCTATAATAGGCAATCACAAAATTAACAAGTTGGAATGTCTGATTACATTATAATTAATTTGCACCCACAAACAAACGATTCAATTTGAAATGAATGTTATAACAATTGGTTTGAATATAAAATTTGAGAACATCAGATTCCACTATGGTTTTGAGATTTGATCCATAACTTAGACAAAGGCTAGATCATGGATTAAACAAGTTACTAGATCATAGATTATGACTAAGTCAACTACATAAAAGATTTTAAAAAAAACTTGGCTTAATCTAGACATAGGGTCCGCAGGTTAGCAAATCTTATAGGTACTAACCTAGGTTTCATGGCAATGAAGTCAACATAAAGTTAGATAAATGACTTTGTGTTTTAAATCAATTTAGTAAATAATTCACCTAATAATGAGATTTGTATGCTCTCAAACATAGTTTTAAAACCCAGAATGGCCCGGTGGGTCGACCCGGGACCCGGCCGACTCGGGCTTAGGACCAGTCCGGGTCTAAGTGATAACTCGTCGGGGAGTTGGCCAGGCGAAACACAGTCGACCTGGAACCCGGCCTCTTATATATATATATATATATAGCCGTTAAACAACGTCATTTTGACCTTTTAAAAGGCCAAAACGATGAAGATAAACGATGCAGAATTGCAAACAGAGAGAAAACCTAATTAAAGAAAAAACAATTTCAATCGCATAACTCTTGTGCCCGTAATATGCCTCCACCCCAAACACGGCGTCCCCTCCGTCAATGGGCTCTACCCTTATCGGCAGCCTTATGTCGCAGGACATTATTGATCTGGTTTGATTCTTTAATCTCCCCGTTAACTAAAGAGTTTTAGTCCTTGTCTCTTTGCCTCCCTGACTGTCCGTCTCCAATCTATTCTTCTTCTACAGATTGCTACCAGAGGTTAGTTCTTCTCTCATATCTTTTAACTCTCTTATTTCTTTCTTAATTACTACTTTCTATTTGATTTTCATGCTAAAAAACCTAAAATAAAAATAAAAATTCCCAACTTGTTTGTGTTTGCTTTCCTGGAAACGTAGCAAAATCGAATTTATTTTCATGCAAGTGATGAATTCAGCTCAGAAAAATTAATCTCTCTTGCTATTGAGAATGAATTTGATTTATTTTATAAATTTTTTAAAAAATAATTAAACATTTGTAAAAATAAATTTACACCTTTTTTGTGGTAAACAATGAAAAATCAAACAAGCTCCTGAGTTTCAATTGAAAATCTTCATTTTTTTTTTGTTACTGAATAATGAAGAAAATGGCATTCAAAGAAATTCTCAATTTTGAACTATTTGTTACATTTTGTAGCTGAAAATGTGCGAATTCAGCTTACTGATTTTGAACTAGATGTTCCATTGTATTTAGCTGTTATTTGTTTGTTCCTCTGCTATTCTCTAGTTGGCTGACTTATATTAGTAGGTCTTTTAAAACACGAGTAATCTGTGAATTATTAGTGTACATTTTGTTGGCAATTGAATTGGGTGTTTGATGCTTGGTGCTCTTGTTTTTCTTGGATTCTAGTTAAACAACTGGTATCAAACTTTCAATTTGATTCAGTATGCTCAAAAAAAGTTCTTCAAAGAAACAACTAAATACTGACACGAGTCTAAAAGCAATTTTTTTATTTGATTTTTTTTGGGTTGACCCGGATCAACCCAGGTCAATCCATCTAACCTGTGACCCGATCATTAGACCAGTTCGATCACTGAGTCGAGTTTCAAAACTATGCTCTCATAGTTAACTACTCATTCCATGCAATGATTGCCTTCATGGTAAGTAAATGTGGTGAATTTTCACTTCATCTCTAACTAATGTAAGCCTATATAAATAATTTAATATATATGTTTAACAACTACCTAGATGAATATAGTCATATTGTTTAAGGATATATTCATCTTCCTTTGGTCAATACTTTTTTAGTTTCTTAATTGATTGCAATTTCAATATTAAAGAAATGAAATTCAAATATTTTACGAATAAGCTTTTTGATAATGATTAATCGCTTTAAAAAGAAGAAAATTGAAAGCATGATTAGGATTTTAAATTTGATTTTGATATTTTCACTCCATCTTATGGATACAATTAATATCTTTTATATTTCATGAATAAGCTTTTTGATCATGATAAATCCCTTAAAAAGGAAGAAAATTAAAAGCATGATTAGGATTTTAAATTTGATTTTGATATTTTCACTCCATCTCATGGATATAATTAATGTCTCTTTTTTAGATTTTGATGATATATCTTCCAACTTTTTATCTCTACATATAGAAATATGATGTAGGTGTAAGCTATAAGAACAACAAATGACTCAGAGAATACAAAAAAATTAATGAGAGAAAAATATTGTATATATGAACTTTAAATTCATAATTTTATTTTCTCAAGATAAGTCTAATAATGTTTGCCTCTAGCATAAGAAATTGAAAGTGAGGCAGTACCATTATCAACAACAACAACATAATCCTTGCCGGTATATGTATTAACCTTGTCCAATTAAGCGACATCATGAGTCATATGACCTATTATGCTAATATCTATAGTGCTAGTACTTGACTACACCAAAGAAAATAGTTAGAAAAAAATAATTTAATGGCTTGAAGGTGTATCATAGTGTTGAAGGACAATGAGGAGAATGATGTATCAAAGGATGTGAATCCATAAGAGTGCTCTGAAACCATGAAAAGATTTTGAAATCACCATCGTAACTTTTGTTGTGGTGCTCTGATCTTATAAATTGGAGTTGCAGAGTTATAGATATAGCAAAACACATTTAAATAAATACAAATGTAAATATAGCTATCTATGGTTATCTCCATACAAACATAATCTGAAGAGGATTTTGTTGACCCTTCTTTAATAGAGTCTTGTCACTAATTAGACATTCATGCACGCCGAAAGTTTAAATGCCTGATAAACTAGGTGTCAAAGCTTTTTCCCCTGGGCAATAGTGGTCGGAAAAGTATGTGCTGACCCTTCAAATCAAGGGATGATTTCCTTGTCTGCAGTGCTGCTCGTGTGCGCATGAGTGGAAGACAGAGAGATCAGTATTTAGAATCTTGATGCTTCAATGGCGATAGAGGCCGGATAATTAAAATACTGTTGTATTCCAATACGGATAGCTGGCTTTTCCAGGTAATTGGTTTCTGAGTTTTTCTTTAAATCTCAAAGATTTCTATCCTGAAAGAAAAGTATGTTTTGATTTTATACATGTATTTGTCAACCCTCAAAAATTACCTTCACAAGAAGATACCCAGTTTTGAGGAGATGGAAGAGCACGCACCCAAGGCATGAGGCAAACCAGTGGCTCGCTTGGGCTAAAACATTTTCAATTTATCAAACCTTTGCTTCGATCATGGGAAGTCGAAGCCTCACTTTTAACCATAAATTCTGCCCACTGAATATAATTTCTCGATCACATTGCATTTATGAAAAAAAAGTTAATTCGACTTTTTTTTTATATTAATATTTGAAAATCGAAACTAATTCTATTATTTTAATGATATTAAGTTTTGTTAAAAAACCAATTCAACCCAATAGTTTAAACTGTTAGGTGAGATCTCATGATATAATTTATATTATTCTCTAATACACCCTCTCAAGTGAAAGTCTTTTGAACTTGAAACTTGCATAGACTCACACTACCTTGTGTTTAATTTTTATCAAATAAATAGAGATTGTGAGATTCGAACTCGTGACCGCTTGGTCATCAAGACTCTGATACTATGTCAAAGAACTATCTCAACTCAATAGCTTAAATTTTTAAGTGAGGTCCCAAGATATGATTTATATTATTTTCTAACATACTCCTTCAAGTGAAAGTCCTTTGGGCTTGAAATTTGCACAGACTTACACTACCTTGTGCTTAATTTTTATCAAATAAATAGGAATGATGAGATTCAAACTCGATACCGCTTGGTCATCAAAGCTCTAATATCATGTCAAAGAATAAATTCAACCCAATAGCTTAATCTGTTAAGTAAGATCTCAAGATATAATTTATATTATTTTTTAACAAGTTCTTACATGCGTACATATATGACAAGAAGTTAACACAACTTGTGTAGTTAAGTCATCCACTACATTGTGCTCCTCTTTTTCTTGTGGTCCTATATATGATTAATTGGTTTTCAAGAAATCACTAATTAAAAAGGTAATGTTTTTCCTTCTTCATCATCACATGAACCTCACTAGCTAGGGCAAATCCATGTAGAGTCACACTACCTTACATGAATTTCAGATTATTGAATATGCATGCGGGGGTAAAGTTTATACAAAAATAAAAGGCTATTCATAGCTTGTATTATAATTTGGCGCCGCCAGTGCATGATAACTTTAATTTATTTGTTAATGATCAATATAGATAAAGAATTGTCAGTGCATCAAAACCTAGTATGGCGATGCCCTATCATATAAGCTTTATGAATGGAGGACTTGTCATTTTCCTGTCATCATGATTTAACCCCAAGAATTATAAGGTATACGATTAGGGCTTGTAGCTATGACTTTTACGACGAGTACAAGAATCAACACTAGAAAATTTGAAAGGCATTGGTGTGTGCTTTACGATCTAAAGGGGCAATGTCTATTTGCAGTTGCCAAACGTCTAAACTGCCAAAGAATCCACCGGCCTTGATATAGGATTTCCAATAGGTTTTTCAGAACATGGCTTTGTCCCCCCCCCCCCCCCCACCCCCCTCTGATTGTGTTGTGTCTCACTACAATATTTATTGATGAAAATAATGCAATACTGCAAAAACTATATTGTAGTGGCACATGATTGTATATGGAGTGCATTTTTTATTATTTTTTAATCTAGTGACTATAAAAATCTTGCAAGGTTGCTAGTAAAAATTGGCGTAGATGTGAACAGAAAGAATTGTTGTTGAATTACATCACTAACATGAAGACAAGAGGAGTTTGGCATATTGAGAGAAGTGGGATTTACTCGGTCAAAGTCATGCAACAATCTTTTGGATAGAATTCGTTATCTATGAGTGTATATCTTCTTTCTCTCCTCTTCTATGGAAAAGTATATTACCACCAAATATTGAAGTATTATTTTTGCTGTTATTGCATGGTAGAGTAAGCATCAAGGATTTCCTTGCAAGAAGGATTTTATTGACAATCTTTCAGCAGGTTGTCCCTTTTTTAACTCAGAAAAAGAAACAATTGAGCATTTTTTTTCTCTCCACTGGCATGAAACTTGGAAAGTATGGAATCACTTCATTCTCTGGATATGTTTGCAATGGTGTCTAATAAAATTCTTGGAATCTCTTATGATGCAGTGGAAAATCCAAATAGAGGCAAGGTTCAACAAGAAAAAAAAAGGGGGGGGGGGGTATTTGGTTGGCAAGTCTTTTAATTTCCATAATAATTAGCAACCAGATTGGAACTCAGTATTTCAGCTAACCTTACGTCGTCTAACTTTATGATTGAAGTCCTCTGATAGGAGTTTTTTTTACACGGTTCTAAATTTGTTTTGAAGTTTAGAAGGTTTGTTGATCTGGACAAACTAGTTAAACTATTATTTTTATTCTCTTAATCCATATATCTTTTCTCTATACTTTTTTTTTCTTTTTTCTTTGCATATATTTGTATCTAAATTAAATCTTTTGTGCTAGCTTGTCTACTTTGACACTAGCCTTTTACTATATGTATCATCAATTGTTATAAAAAAAGAAAAAGATATAAACAAAAAGAAAGAGATTAGGTTGAGTAAGTATATACTAGTTTTATCCATTATGCTATGTCGCAGATAGAATTCTAAATTAATTTTAAATATAATAAAAAAATTATAAATATAATTATTAAAATATGTTTTCAAATATTATAATTTTTTTAATTAAGACACATAAACATATTGTTTACACTTAATAAAATAAATTAAAAAAAAATTAAGAGCTGATGAACCAAGAAAGAGTTGTTAATACTAATTAAATATTAAAATGAAAAGCTATATTTTTCTTCTAAAGTAAAAAGATAGATGTCTATGCAAATATTTAACCTTAATTTTCCTTTTTAATTTTGTTGTTTTTAACCTATTTTCACTTAAAAATTCTTAAACCAATTTATCAACTCAAAACACTTCTAAGTTGTATAGAAAACACAAAATCAAACGAGAAAAAAAATTCTCACTTCTGATCTACTAGCTACTATGATACAGACAACTGATAACTTTATCTTTTATGTATTATTTCCTGACTAGTTTCTCTTTTTTATCTTAAACTCGATAACTGAAAAATAAACAAAATGAGTTTTTGAACCAAAGTTTAAATTCAAAAATGAAATTAGTAATGTATTTTCTTAGTTTTTTATATTGTGGTCATTTCTCTTTTAATCTTATTTTTCTACTACAATTTAAAACTTCTCATTAAATTAGACGACAAAAGAATTCAAGAAAAAAAAAATAAGAGATCAAAATAAAATAAAAAAATACACAGATTTTAGAGGTGCTTCAAAAAAAGAGAAAAAACTAAAAACATTATGAGATGATTTATTATTTACATGACCAATAAAATATTTTCAACTAATTTAGTTTATAGTATAATATTTTTATTGTAACACACATGTTTGTTCACTGCAAGAAATGAAATGAATATTATAATCTTAATTGATCAAAGTAAGCAATGATAAAGTCTCTTTTCTCAAAATTTGTAGATGATTTTTGTTTTTGTTTTTCCTTGTTTTGCTTTCTTTTTTGGGGGTATGATCTACTAGTTAATGAAAAATTCCATAATTCAGAAATTAATATATGTTGTTTTGTATTTTTCTCAAAGTAAGCATTGAAAAAGTCCTCTTTCTCAGAATTTGTTGATGATTTTATTTTTCCTTATTTTATTTTCTTCTTCTTCTTCTTAGGGTATGATATACTAGTTAATGACAAATTTGATAATTCAGAAATTAATAGGTTGTTTGGTATTTTTTTTCAAAAAAAAAAAACCAATATTGAAAACAAAAACAAGTAATCATAAAACACAAAAGAAACAATAATGGTTTGTTAAAAAATCTAAAAACCAAATAAAGTGTTTTTCAAATGGTGAGTTTTTTTCTTAGTCTTTTTAATAAAGAAAAAAACATCAAATTAAACAAACAATTCCTTTAATTTGTTTATATTTTCAAATTAAGGAAAATTGAAAATGATACCAAACGAATCTTAGGTTATAAAACTTAGTAAATCAAATTAAGGAGGAAAATTCCTTGCTCAAAAAGATGATTGTAGGCAAAAGTCACTTCTCCATTTGGTAGATCGATCCGGCTAGTATATATCATTTGGATCCAAACAACAAAAGAGACTATCCGATTAGGATATCCTTTTTTTATGCAAACCATGTGCATTTAGACTCATCAAACATCGATCCCATGTGGCTCTACAGTTTTTTGCAGATGATCAGAAGGATCAGACCACTACTTTGAGAGAAAACAAACCCTTTGGCAGACATTTGTTGACCTTTACATTACTTCTTCCTGTATTATTTGTTATTTTCTTACTTTAAAATCCAACCAAGTGTACAAGCACAGATGACTAGACCTTCCCCTTATCATTTTCAGAAGGAGATGCTTTGCATAAAGACTATGGAATGGGACATAAACGTTAAGGTGAGATACATAATAAAAAAACAGAAGGCTTTATTCTATGAAGTAGACGACAATCACGCTTTGGATGGACTTTGTCGGTCTCCACATTCTCTCCACTATACATTGTCCCATGTCAATTTCTCAGGTCTTAGATTTTGTCCTATAAATAGGAAATTATGTTCCATGGAAGCTACTACTTTCTTCTTTCGAAGCTCAAGCTATTACTGGCCAGTACTTAAACAAATCTAGCTTGTTACCCTTCTTCCCAAACTTAGTTATACTCTTAACATATACTAGTACATGGCTAGCAGAGTTGCTTCAACTTCAAGGGCAATGATACTTTTGTTAATGGTTTTATTCTCGGCAATCTTCTTGACTTCAGAGGCACGTATCCTCAAGGGGGGTCAAGCATTGCAAGGAAATGCTAATAATAGCCGCCACCTTTTGCTCGAGTTAGGTTTTGATCTCTCCAAACTTGAGCATTATCGAAGGTTGTCTACTCTTGGTGTTGCCTCTGATAGACTTTCTCCAGGAGGACCAGATCCTCATCATCATTATTGACCAAGTTTTAGGGAGCGCTACCTTCCAAGATGGATTATATCTAATAAAGTTTGTGTTTGTTTGTTTTCATCCTTCTACGACAGGCAGTACTGCTTTTGGTTTATCGTACGGTATTTAGTCAATCACTTTGGTTCGGTGAAAGACAGGCTCTTTGATCCATTTTCTTTTTGTTTATGTTAAATGTATGATCAGCAATGATGTGGAATTGGCTTTGTTAAAAGTACTTTAACGAGAGAAAGCTATGTTGCTTTCTTGAGTATTTTTCAATATATCGGTCATTTTTCTTTTATTGTAATGATCATCGACGATATGACGACCTGTGACTATTTTTATATAGCTTCTTCTCTGAAAAAGTTTGTGCTTTTTTTCTTACAAGTCAGAAGATTTTATAAGATACAATAAGGGAGAAAAGATTAGACCAATCAAGATGAACGGAGATAATGTAATGGATTATCTCAATATCAAACACCTTTGATTGTTTTCTTTTAATTAACATATAGGAGAGATGTAATATTAAGTTTTGATTGAGAACAAAAATTAGAGTTCTTTTTTTTTTTACTATTACTAGGTATGAGATCAACTCAGCGACCATTAGAGATTTATCCTCTTCCTCAGGATGAGGAATCAAAGAGTATAGAGGAAAATCTCCAACCCATCTATCAAACCACACTGAAACCTGCTGACCGTAACCTATTCTCCATTTGTATCCCTCACGCACAAAAGGAATGGCCCTGCAAATAGACTTCCAAATAGTAGAAGCTGAAAGAGGAAGGAGATGAGTAAACATATTATCACTGTGAAGTTTTTTTTGCCGCATCAGTTGCGCGCATAATTTATCCGAATTTTCAACGAAATGCCACC
>Ga0325410_1003416_pt1 | contig 17912 bp, 16 predicted proteins | sample PopdelMetagenome_16_FD_206182 | JGI IMG/M metagenome (GOLD analysis project Ga0325410, IMG submission 206182) | Populus deltoides microbial communities from Bellville, Georgia, United States - Xylem-PdIQD-R3 | ecosystem: Host-associated > Plants > Phyllosphere > Stem > Wood/Secondary xylem...
CCTTCCCTGGGGATGTACAGTTACCCCACTGATTCTTGTCCTGCGAATTCCAATAGTACCAATCAGTGGCTCCTCCATTGATGGGCAGGTTTCCTTACAGCTAGGCTGCATTCAATTGGATATGAGCCAAGATTGATACAAGGTTCATTTTCATAAATGAATGCTTCTTCCATGGTGGGTCATTCATTCCCCCTCCGAAATTCCGCCAGTTTATACAGCGTGAATGGCATTTGTTTGAGTCTGCCATCTATATTCTCCACGTCAAACAGTTTTTATCAGAATTCAATTGAGATTTCACATAAATGGTTCATATCCTACAGCAGTTTTTTTACAATATTTCAGACAGAGAGCGATCCCGGCGTCTCTTAAACGAATCATAATAATCATCTCCCCGTCAGCTATATGGAGAGCGTGATCTTCCTCTTCTGTCCCTGTCATCCCATCGGCGAGGTGAGTAGCTACAGGACCGTCTATGGCCACGACCATGACCTACATGTTTTGAACCCAATAGTTAATGCATAATACTATTACGAAGAAACAATAGCAATGTATCTTTGATCTTTGATAAAAAAAAAATTACTAGATGTCACCAAGGGTGAAAAATAAAGGCGTTCAACTAAATAGAAAGTTAATTTTCTCGATACGTGAACTAGTGAACTTGCATGCCTCTGAAAATAGGAGTGAGACTTAGATTAATCATGCCAATTTCTGAAGGCAAATGACACATATATAGCTTTCTAAAATCTAAGATTCTCAACCTGCTGGAATGATGATCATAGGACTGAAACATGTGTGTTCAATCTGTTTTGAACCTACCAAGGAAAATAGCTCACTTCTAGGGAAGTAATGGGTTGGTGATGAGAGCAGTTTATTTTTTCCATGTCAAGGCAACACCCTCGACAGTATAAATTAAAGAAGACCAAACAGTCTCAACTTTCCAGGTCAGGCACAATCATACAGCGGCATGCATGCAGAAGAGACCTAGAACTAGACTGGCAAGGAAAAATATGCTGTAAACCATACATAAATGTCATGCTAGATTAGCAGGTAAAAGGCGATAATTTAGGATATCATAAAGAACCCAAGAATCAAAGACCAAGTATTCTCCAGCAAACATCAAATTGACCCAACATTCACATATGATAATCCATGCTCGGTGGATATAAGAATTGCCACCCAAATGCACAAGTAACTCTCGTACATGCCTCACTTATCTCTCAGTCCCTGATACCTGCCACCAGTTGGTGTCCTACCACGGTTTCTTTTTGCCTGCATTGAAAACAGAAGCACAACAGAATTGTATTAGGGAAGACCGGTGGAAATAAAAAACGATACGCAAACAATTCACTCCCCCTACATATCTCTTCAAAATCCATTGATGGGAACAGTACCTTCTCCACGGTGATCAGTTATCCTTCAAGCACTGAACGATTCAAACACCTGATGCAACGGTCAGCATCCCCAGTAGTTAATTTCCATGGTAACAAAAGCAAATCCACGGGGGGAGCGGGAATTTTACCAGATGACACTCCAAAACCTGAAACCATAACTTAGAGTAAAATTTTATGGGCATAAAAATCTCTGATAACTAACTAAAAGTTATACACTTTTTTATAGTAAAAGAGAACTAGTGGTTGAAATGCATAAACTGGAATCTTGCTACATGGAAAGGGGAGCTGAAACGCATAAATTCTAGAAATTGAACAGGATGCAGCAAACAATGAAATATCAGATGAATGACATGCATTAACACCACATACTTGATATAATATTACATCAGTATCTTCAAAATCCATAACCATCCAGAATTTAAATTAATTTCCTTTCCAAACCCAAATAGGTAACTGCTCCCTGAGGAATTTCACATAGAACTCCGTAACACAGGCATTATTGTTGTTAGATGAGATCTCAGACAATAAACGATAAATGATTTTGCCAAACCATACCTTCCCTTCACTGTTAAAATACTTCTCAAGATCACTGCTTGTGATCCTAGTTGATAATCCGGTTATGTATAAGTTATTTCCAGGATTCGATGCCCCACCAGAACCATTGATACTCTCCTGAAACAACAAAAACTAACCATGATTCAAAATCTCACGAAAATACAGTCCCGCATGCACCCACCCAAAAAAAAGAAGCAGACCACATTACCTGGAGCGACTTCGACGGGGCCTTGACAACGATCTTGACCGCCGGCCTCTGCCAGGTGAACCTGAATTGCGTGGCGAAACAGACCTAAGGATGGTCATAAACAACTCAATTGTAACATAATATTAAAACTCGGAATTCTAGCAATACTGACATATAATAATAATAATAATAATAATAATAATAAATTGCTACTAAAAAGACATGATTAAGAGAAAAGACTCACCTTCCTTCTCTTGAGTAAGACATCTACAATAATGTTACCAAACTTTTTGTACACAAATTAATTATAAAAAAAGCATGTTAATTATATGGTACAGAGTTGGTTAGTACTAGGGAATAAATATCATAGTTTTGAAGTACAACATAAGATAGAAACAGAGATCCATGAAGTTAGAAGCAGGAAAAACTCAAAAGTGAAACCGTAGATTTTGAGTTTGATTACCTCGAAAGTGAGTTATTGACTGAGTCAACTCAGAAGAACTAAAAGGTCTTCTTGCATGATGAATCTCTTCTCATGGCCCTGCTAAAACATGAGAAATCGATAGGGCCTTCTCAGGTAAAACTTATTTACTGTTACAGTGTACAGGCGCTGGTGAAATTAAAACGTGATCTACACGTGCAAGAACCTCGTTCGTTTTATAAGTTGCTCCCTCTTGTTACTCCTTTTTCTTTTTTCATGAACCCCACTAATATAATATTTTTTAAAAACTGTTTTTTTATTAAAAATATATTAAGATATTTTTTTCATATTTTTTTAAATAATAGGAGAAGATGACTCGTTTAGCTTGAGTCTAATCTCATGTTTGAATCCCATTTTAATTTTTTTTTATTTACGTGGATGTTCGGGCTAGCTTGCGCGCACCACGACTAATCTCACGGCCCACTGAACACCCTGCAAACCCAGTAGGCATGTAAGGCACCGCGGGGGTGACAAACGTGCACATGAGAGCTCGAACCCAGGAGCAGCGGAAGGAGACAAGCCCCTCCTGCCGCCAGGCCAAGACCCTCAGTGCCCCATTTTAATTTATTGTTATATCGTTAGTTTGCTTTACGCTGCGCTGCAAGTTAGATTAATTTTTTTTTAATTACACACGTCATGAGACTATGATAACCTCGTAGAAAAAAAATCAAAACAAATCATGAAACTTAATTCTTATTCAACTTGACTTGAGTTAACTCGCAAAACTCGTGTCATGAGATTTGACTCATAGAAAATAAACCAAAACAAATCATGAGGTCTAATTCTTAATTAACCTAGTGTTGAATGATGAAATTAAAAATAAAATATCAATCCAAAAAAAAAAAGAACTCTAGTCAACTAGATTAACATATCATACCCGCGTAACAGGTAATGAGATTAAGATAACCTCATAGAAAATAAACTGTAACAAATCATGAAACTTAATTTCGAATAACTCAAATGTTGAATGATAAAATTAAAAAACATTAAAAAATATTTAAAAAAACACTATTGCAATGAAATAGTGTTTTGTGAAGCGATACACAGTAAAAAACATCATCTTTTTTAGTTTTTTGTTAACTAGTCTTTTCGCCCGCGCTACACCTTGGATCGGTTTTTTTTTTCAGTATAAAAAATATGTTAAGACGTTAGGAAGTTAAATTTTTGATGCAAAATAGCTAAAGCACTTTTTAAATACTTTAATGTTGACATATAGAAGAGACATTGTTTTTTAGTTAAAAAAAAATATTAAGACAATGATAAATTATTTTATCCTGGGCCAACAATGTCTAATTTGTGAAACCTGTGATTTGAGATGTGAGATCGTGATAAAACCATGGAACCTACATCAAAGAAAATTAAAAAGCCCAATTATAATGAACCAAATATCGAAGATTAAGAACAAAAAAAAAATCTTTAAAAGGATAAAAAAAGTAGCGACTCAACTAAACTTTATGTTAGTGGTTGACATAACATCGTGGGCCAGGCTAAATGTTTTTGTAAGCAAGAAAAAAGAAGTCAAGGTGACGTTAGGATTTCTAAAAAAGTAAAAGAAATTTGAGACTCAGGTCATTGAGTTAATCGAATTTAATAAGTTTGATTAATTTAATATTATAAAAAAGATAACCTAATTTAATTTTTCAAAATTTATAACCCGTGAAATCTCAAACTTGGACTTAATCAAAAAGCTCAATTCCTAATGAAAAAAAAAAGCAAAAAAAAATGATATCAACTTCTGTTAATCTATTAAACTCGTGACTCAAGTCATTTGACTAGAAGCTCTAAATTTAAAAAACATCGAAATCCAATTTTCAACTAATTATACAAAAAAAATCATACAAAAAGATAAAAAAAGAGTAATTATAAGCCAAAAAAAGGCTCAAACCCACTCGGATCAACCTGTTAAATCCACATGTCAAGTTATGAGATCAGTTAACTTGATAAAAGAATAAAATGAAAGAAATCACGAAACCCAGTTAAAAAAAAAACCATCACTAGCTTATACAACCCATGACTCGAGCCATTTGACCGAAAGATCCAAATATAAAAAAACTACGAAGATAAATTCTCAACAAATCAAATATTGAAGTATGAAAAAAAATTCAACAACATAAAAAGATCCAAAATAAAAAAGATTAATTAAAAGCCAAAAAAAGTGCAAGCTTACTTGAGTTAACCCACCATATCCACGGGTTAGGTTATGAGATCAGGATAACTCGATAGAAAAAAAACAAAGAAACCACGAAGTCTATTTTGTAAAAAGATCAATGTCGAGTAACGAGATTGAAAAAGAAAAAAGTCCAAAAAAATAATGTCAACATGTGTTAGCTTATAAACCCATGACTTAAGCCATTTGATCAGAAGCACCAAATCTGGAAAAATTATGAAGTCTAATTTTTAATAAATTAAATATCAAATGATTAAATTAAAAAAAAAATTATACAAAACGATCCAAAAGAAAAAAATAGCAACTAAAAAAAATATAGGATCAAATTTTTTTTTAAAAAAATGAGAGGATGAATAATTTTGGATTGAATGGTTAAATTGTAATGAAAAAATAAATTCACAAAATAGTTAAAAGTAGAAACCACAAAAATAATGAGGGCTAAATTAAAAAAATAACAAATTAATTTTTTTAAAATGAAATTGAAAACCATTGAAAGTTTTCAAAAAGGGCAAGAAACAAATTAAGAGATAAAAAATAATAAATTTAGATTTAAGGATGAAATTGAAAAATAAATAAAAAACTTACAAAAGAGCCAAGGACAAAAATTACAAATAAAAAAATAAGGACTGACACTCTAATACTCGCAACTAAAGGGACTACCTTAAAACTCTAAATTGCTAGTTCGGATTTAAAGGGAGGATAGAGAAATGAAAAAAAAAAACATTGCCGATGATACTCCACCATGAAACAACTAACACGCGTCATTTCTTAATGAAGAGGACGCCAAATGAATCCAATGACACAACGAAAGAAAGTTTTTCACCACTGAAGCTAGTTGCACACACCGCTCAAAAGAAATGGAGTGGATGATGCATGGAATTCTCAATAAATAAAATATTTAAGTATGAACTTGAAAAATAATTCAACAACACCAAAGGATCCTAAAGAACAAAGATTAATTAAAAGCCAAAAAAAGATGCGAGCTCACTTGGTTTAATCCGCCAAACTCACAGGTCAGGTTATGAGATTAAGATAACCCGATAAAAAGAAAAATGAAGAAAACCATGAATCCTATTTTGTAAAAAAATCAATGTCGACTCGTGTTAACTTATAAAACTTGTGACTCGAGTCATTTGATCAGAAACACCAAACCTGAAAAAACCATGTAGCCCAATTTTTAATAAATCAAATATCATATGATAAAATTAAAAAAATATTTGTACAAAAAGATCCAAAAGAAAAAAAATATCAATTAAAAAAATAAAGATCAAATTTGAAAAAAAAATAAGGATGAATACTTTTTTATTGAATGGTTAAATTGTAAGGAAAAATTAAATTGACAAAATAATTAAAAAAAGAGATCACCAAAAGAATGAAGACTAAATTATAAAAAATAATAATTTTTTTATCAAATAATAAAATTAAAAACAATTGAAAGTTTATAAAAATAGCAAGAAACAAATTAAGAAATAAACAAGATCAAAATTAAAGAAACAAAAAATAATAAATTTAGATTTAAAAATAAAATTGAAAAAAAATAAAAAACTTAAAAAAACCACTAAGAATAAAAATTATAAATAAAAAAACAAGAATAGACACTAAATACTCACAACTAAAAGACTATCCATAAAATTTAAATGGCTAGCGCGTGTTTCAAAAGACAGAGAAAAGAAAACATTGCCAGCGATAATCCACCGAGAAACAATCAACGCATGCTCTCTCTTGACTTTTGAGAAAAAGAACGCCACGGGGAATCCAATGAGACAGTAAAAGGAAATTTTTCACCGCAACACAATACACGTGCATATGGGGTTTTTGTGCACATAGTAAATGAGAAAATTACTAGCATCCCTTGGATCCAATCAATTTTCCAACCATTCAATGATTGCATGTAGGATTGCGAAACACAAAATCCTAGGTGGAATTAAAACATATACGCCAACACTGAAAACAAGCATCCCAAGTTCCCAACCCTGGAACTCTGAACGGAGAAAAACCCCTCAAAAAATATCTTTCAGCTGTTGCAATTACATCAAGTTTACCCGGAGCCGATTAAAAAAAATTAAGCGCTTTGAGCCCGTCCCTTGCTACATAACAGATTCAATTCAACAAAAATCTGGAGTGCCAAACAATTCAAGGTTGAGTGAACCCAAAAAGAATAAATCTAAGGCGGCCAGAGTGATCAATCAAAACCTCGCTAAATCAATACAGATTTTACATATATAAACCGAAAAATGTAATTATAAAAAAGAAAAAAGTTGTAAAGATGCAGAACACTTAAAAAAAATTAACTCTTGAGGAGAGTCTCAATTGCTTCAAAGAAAAGCGGTGCCATCTCGGGGTTTGGAGTCTTGATGGCACACTTGACCCCAGGGGTTCCAACAACTGTCGTGAGTTCGATTAAGAAGGCAACTCCTCTAGGGATTTTAGTAGAGAAGTAGAACACATCCTGGTTTGAATGCTTTCGCTTTGCTATAAAGAACATGTTTGATGCAGCAAGCCGGTCCAACGTAGATTCTACACCATTCACCGTAATGTCCGGCAAGTCCTTTGAGACCTCATTTGAATCAGGAAGGGACCTCCATGACTGCAATGTGTAAGAACATAATATTAGGTTCCAACGGCAATGGTGAAAGTGGCTAATCAAATCATATCTGCTCGCAAAATCTCTTGATTTCTATCCTCAAATGTTCCAGCTATAGAAAAATTACTAATTTGCTCATCAACCCCATTGACCCCACATCCCCCAGGAGTTTTATTAGAAATTTAGAATCAGACTTCGAAGAATATCCAACCTATTGAAGTCCTAGGATAGCATTTCCCCTACCACAAATTTATTTCCAGTCTCTTCTTTCCTGAAATTAGCCTGATACTTTACTATTAGAGTAGATTTTGGAAATGACAATTAGCCTGATACTATACTATTATTTGTTATACTAGCAGGCTGGCTCTAAGAGGACGAGTTGCTTAATGCTTCAAAAATCCAGAGAAATAAGGGGTCTGCAATTTGATACTATCACGCACTCTTCTAAAAACTTTTTAGCATACAAAGGTCAGTCCAAGAAAAGAAGACCAAGCTTTTCTCTCTTTTACCTCAAGAAAGCTTCCACGTTCCATCCTTCCATCCTCAGTGAAGAATACATGCAATGAGATTTTGTCATTGAAATACCATACAGGCTGTTGATTATTTTTCACAGCAACTTGCAAGAGTGAGCTTGGAGGACCAGCAGACATATTCTGAAACAAAACCATAGGCAGCAGAATTGCCGCTGATGTCCCAGGTTGCAATTGCGGAACCTAATAAATAATTGTTTGTCAATTACATGCTCAATGAGGAAATTTCCATCTTGAATAAACAAAGATCAGCACTACCTGCAGAGGTCCAGCAGCTGCAAGACCGAACGAATTCTTGTTAAACTGGATCATGAATCCATCCAGGGGAATCTGTGAGTTGTTCTCAAACAATAAACTGTAAAATATCTGACCATCCCGCCCTATAAGCTGTGCACTGATTTGTAAACCCTGACCAGTGGATGCTGGTACTAGAACAGGCAAAGGAGGGCTGCAATATTGGTCACGAGATCCAGTAAGTGACATTTATAGCCCAACAGATGGGGTGTCGGGAATCATGTGAAATTCACTATTAGATGAATGTGCTTCAAGTTCTCAACAAGCTACGCAAATTATCCCAATGATTATGTACCAGCCTCAACAAATCATACAAAGGTCAATTAGACAGTTTGTGCAGAAGCTTACCCAGGAGGAGTGGAGGGCTGGTCAACAGGCACAATGGAACTATTATTCATGCCCAACAGATCACCCATCAAATCCGGCACAGGAGCAGCAGGTGGACTTGAAGATGGCGCAGGAGCTGGTTGCGTTGCTCCGGCATATGCAACATTACTTGAACTAGTAGGTGGTGATGTTGCACCATCAGCAGGATGAGCAGATGATTCAGGATACCCTGCTTCACTCCCTTCAGCATATTCATCATCTTCAGTTTTCTGAGCTGTAGTCTTCACACGGGTTACAAATGTTTCTGGGGGTTTGTGATACACAGATGACAATGTCGCAATGTTGGCAAGAAGCTCATCAAGAAGAGATGGATCGAGTAGGTTTGAATCATCACTGATCACAGGTTTCTCAGCTAACACAACATCTTTAGCAGCCTGAAACATCAAAGTACACCCATCACGCATGACATAAAACTTACAAGCAGTACATGAAAAATAGACATGCAATCACACATTTAATCTAACAAAAACAGAGGATATGTTTCTCCATAGCAAAATCACACCTCAGGATCAGTTGATAGCAGACGCCAATATATGTATGCACGATCCCTTAGATCAGGATTGTCAGTTTCCACAGTGGCATTATTCAAAACAACCTGTAAGAGAGTTCTGCAGTGAGAATTAACTTAAAGACACTTCAGAAGTCTGCATGTTGCTGAATTGATATTAGTTATGAACAATCAAAGGATCAATCATGTTCTAGTCATCTCAAAGGTGCCAAAAAGATGACTGCAAATTCTAGAGAACAATGTGAAGTCAAATGAACAAGGGACAAAGATCCATTATATATCAGATTTGAAGTGCATGTGAGTAGACGCAATCAAAACCTGAATCATCTGTTGAGGGCCTTCAGTTGGCTTCTTAAGGAAGAGTTTGACAGTTGCAGTCAGCAATTGCAACTGGACTTGTGCAGGCTCTTCAGGGAAACTCTCCAAGAAGCTCTCTAGGAGCTCATCAGCATTGTCAATTCTTTCAGCATATTCACCAATAATCCAGATCATTGAAGCCTTAAAGAAGATGGCAAAAAAGGGTAGCCGGCACAGAAAGTATGAGTTCAGATCATAAACATGAAAGGAAAAACTGAAGAAGAAACACAAATACCTTGGCTTCTGGTTCATCTAGAGTGTCTAGGCTCTCACAGAGTGTCGCAATGATTGACTCATAACTGCGAAGGAACTTCAAATTCAGTATGGATGAAAGAAAAACAGTAATTTCACCTTTGTACATCAAGGGCACCAAAGCTGTAGCTTACGTGTTGGGGTATCTCCTAAAGATGTCTTTAATAACTATGATAGCCTCTTGAACCACATAGTTTACTTTAATCTTGATTAACTCTAGGAGAACACTGATGCATCGCTCGGCAGCTCTCTCTAACTTGATCGCACAACGGCCAATGGCACGAACAGCCTTTCTAACAAAATCTACATCAACTTCTGTGGCATACTCTTTGAACTCCAGTAGAACCTGGAAAATTGCTCACCACAAGGACAACACAACCTAAATAATCTCTCATAGACTAATAATGGAAAAGAAAGGCCAATGTGCCTAGTCTTCCTCACCCCACATGTATATATTACCTGATCTATATTACGGTCTGAAGCAAGCTTTATCATGATTTCTAGCTTCTCCATCTTCACATAAATTGGGTCATTGTACTTGCAAAAAAACACCTGTACATAAAAGAAAAGGTGTTGGATAAGCATCTCTGACTCAATCTCAAATTAACAAATATGAAGTGTGGCAAGGAATTTCTGTTTACCTTAATCTCATGGGCAAGGATCGTAGGCCGTCTTTGTACAATTAGGTTGATGTTACGCAAAGCAACATACTGAATCTCTGGCTCTGCAGAGAGTAACGTAACAAGAGGAGGAGCCATCTTCTTGCAAAGATTTCGAACCACATCAGTGCTAGTTATAAGTTCCATTTGTTGAAGGATCATCTATTAGAAGAAAAGGAATACAGAAATGTGAAAAATGATTGAATTTTGACTAGAATATAACTGCCAAAGGCATCCATAATAAGAAAATAATGAAGCATACACCAAAGATGGTAGCATGTCACCTTAACAGCTGAAAGTACAACTGCACAATTAGCATGTTGTAGCCTTGGAGTAACTCGTTCCACTATATTTTCAGCCTCACGAGCATCAGGTGCCTTGTATCTGGATAGCGCATCCAAAATAAAAACTTGGCCCCACCTAAAAAAGTATACATGGTATCAGATAAAGCTGTCCAGGCAAAGAACTTCCAAGAGAATACACAACAGTCAAAGAGAAGTAATAAAATCATAACAATCCTAGGTATGGAGGCATTCAATTTCCAGTGAAATCCTATCATGCACTTCACTTCATATGTAGCTCTTAGCATTGCCCAAATAGCATAGACATTGAACAAATTACATAAAACTTGCAACACAAGGAGCAGGGATGCCAGAATCCAGTGGTCATAAAAGTACAGGGTTATTTGGGTGTTGATAATGCCACTCCACATTTTTAAAATAGCACCCCACTCAACAAAGTCATTGGCACTATTGGGTGAGGCGTCATTATCAAATGTGGAGTAGCAATAGCAATGGTCAGTTATTTTAGAAAAAGTATGCGACAAGAGGAGTTTTGTTGTCACACTTTCAGGCAACTTTATGCTGGTACCATATGCAGACCATATTTGAAAATCCAGCTTGGACTTCCTTGATTTTCAATCATATACCAGATCACAGCTATCGCAAGATGTTCAACGCACTAAAAAGAGAAAACAGTACATTTTGATCAATTACATCAAATCTCACCGGATAAAACACCATGGGAAGTATCCATTCAAAGCACATCAAAGTCCTATGGCTAAAAGTTATGTGTTAAAATGCACAGGTGTAGGTACACATGAATGGCTCAGAATGTATATGCCATGCACATTGTTTAAGATTGTAGGATAGAAAAAAAAAATACAGTTAGCAAAATATTGTTGGCTTACTCTGTGCACTCATTAAGAGCAGTAAGCAGCTTTGAGAGCGTGTGACTAGTAATCTCAAAGACGGGTCTGACACTATTGTCTTGAATTTCTGTAAGAGCTGCCACGGCATTGGCTACAACCATGGGATTGTTGTCAGAAATCAAATCCTTGACAGATTCCAAAAACCCCCTATCCTCAACAAGCTCAGCATTTATGTCATAAAGTTTGGCTACACAAATGGCTGCTGTCTTGCGAACATAAGGATCATCATCCTATAATTAAAAAAACTACTGGATTAAACAGGTACAAGGATGACAGTGAGCTAGAAACAAAATTTTTTTTTTTGCTTGTTTCTTAAGAATAATAATGGCTGCATGCAATCTAGTAAATTAAACCAGTATTCCAATTAGCAGCATGCATGGAAATTATATGAATCCTTGAAACCAACCTTAAGGCACCTCTGAAGCGGATCACATAGATACTCTGTGATTTTGTCAACACGAATGCACCCCATTGTCCGCACAGCCAAAGCTCGAATCAAGGGATTTGGATCTTGTGAATCCTGGATAAATGACCATGAACACAAGTTTCTTAGAGATACAAAGAAGCAATGTGATAATGTTAAACACATAGGAGACAAAAAGTTTAATTTGTAGTTCTTACCTTCACAAATGTATTTACTGCAAGTATTGCCAAATCAGGCTGGCTTTTAGCATAATTTATAAGATATAAATAAACCAGCTTCTTGAGCTCCAAATTTTCTGTCTGCATACAGTTCACTACATCTGTGAACAGTGACGATACATCCTTCCCAACTGTCATTGCAGCAATCACCTTCTTAACAGCATCTTTTCTCTTATCCTGCATGATAAGATACAAAAGAGGAGAAGCTTCACACTGATTCTAGTGAAAAGAAAATTCAATATAGTTTATTACAATTAGAGGATATAATAAACCCAATATCCGATAAACCAATGGAACATCACAATACTCCCATATTGCAACTGGTTTCTGATCCATTAACTACATAAACGAGCACTAGCAAAAAAATAAATCTCAGTGCTAATATTGCACGGGATATTGTTAGGATAGTTTCCATTATTATACGAAAACCCTGTCAAAAGTGTTCAGAATCTGCCTAGCTAAAAATCTTAACATCATATTGAGATATTCAAAATCATCCACTATACTATAAAAACCAAGGTCGATAAACCACTTTATCATTCACAAAATCTTCACATTGTATAATATAACCTTTTTAAAAGCATTCTAGCTGGAACACAGTTCTTCCAAACCCCCTAGAATTCCTAAAACCCATAATGTCAAACATCAAAACCATACAATAGATTTCATCCATCAGATCATATCCAAAACGGAGAAGTTGCATCACATGATAGATCCCTAGGAGCTCCATGTCAATTCTCCCTGATACCAATAAATAAATAAATAAGCATACCAGAGGAAATACAACCTCGATTTGAGTCCTGTGAACTAATTCCCTTCGATTTCTCATCAAAAAGAACAAAAAAAATATATAAGACGATCCTCCAATGAAATTGTAGTTGCGACAGAAAATTCAACGAAATCAAACAGTCCAAACGATAAATCTAAGTCAAATATAAACAGATCTAATAAGGCAGATCGAAATGGAAACCCTAATTGCCTCATATCAGAGATCGAGATCATGAAAAAGCATTTGTTTAAATAAAGTTATAGAAATGTAGAAAGAGGGAAAGGAGAAGGACGGCGGACGAACCTTGTACTGAGAATTGAGCTCTTCTTTGAGCTCAGGGATTTCACCCTTCTTGGTCGTCGAGAAATACTTTGAATCGTGACCGCTCATACCTGCTTGCCTCTGCAAACTTTTGTTGTTGTTGTTGTTGATGGTCTTTTCAAGAGAGAGGGAGAGAGAGTGGTATAAGCCGGGGAGAGATGAGATGAATCAAAATCAACGACTCCGTCTCCGCTTAAGAAATTTCTTCAGTTAATGGTGTTATATGGTCCCCACATCCTCGATTCTCTTTCACTTTAATCCTTCTATTAGCTTTCATCTTACAATCACCCCTGTACTGGTTCTTTCATGATGCCTTGCGGATAAATTAGAATTATATATCCTAACCAATTTCTATGTTAACTAATCTCCATTTTGTTCCTCGAAAAACCATCTTTTCTATGTTTTTGATTATCCATAAGAAAAACTAATCTCCATAAGAAAAACTAGAGTTTAGAAGGAGAAAAGTTATGTTGTGATTAAAGAGTGGAAGACTAAATTGATATGTTTTTGTTACATATAAACATTTATATATTAATGAAAATAATATGAAATTATTATATTACTATAGAATAATAGATCACAAATATATGTTTGTAATAATATGAAATTATAATATTATTACAAATATATAATAGATTACAAATTATAATATTATTATATATAAACATAAAAATATTTTTTGTTTCAAGAAATTGTCACACACAATTGCCCTGGGCAAAAAAGTTATTTTCTTATGAATTTTTGTCAAAGGTTTCTCGTGCAAAAACAAACTCTTTTTTTTTTTAATGTATATCTCTTTTTATATACAAAACATGTATTTCTTTTATTCATATCGTGGTATAATGATTTGAAAGGAAAGTTTTAATAAAAAAAGTTATGACTTGATAATTTTTATGTGATTATATGCAAAAATAAATAAATAATTATTTTTTAAAAGAATTATAAAAACTATACAATAAAAATATTAGATATTTTATTCTCACTGAATATTTATGAATTTTTTTAAAAAAAAATTATACAGGTTCATATATAATTATTCATGAACATCTCATATTATTTGAAAAAAATAATATCATCATATGCTTTTTAAAATATAATTATGACTTTATATTAGTATATTAAAAAAAACGAAAAGGCCACCAGAGTCAAGCGTGAGCCTGTCCGCCTGCTTTTTATTTTTAATTAAACGGATTACATGTCATCTGCTATAATGAATTCCAATCACCTTCTATAACTAATATTTTATGCTTGGACATGATTACTTTAGAATTGACTATAATAGTTATGTGTATTTTAGGAAGCTCTTGAATGGTTCATTTGTGTGCTTGTTATTGTATGTTGATGATATATTAACTGTCTTCAAAAATATTTTTGAGATTAATAGTTTAAATAATTAGTTGAATGGTGAGTTTGAGAAGAATGATTTAGATGTAACCAATAAGATTTTAGGTATGGTTTTTTTTAGGAATCAAAGTGATGACAACATAGAGAAAATATCTTGAGAATGTGCTCAAGTGTTTTAATGTGCAAGGTTGAAAGCTAGTGAGTAATCCATGTGAAACCCATTTCAGGTTGTCTTTAGGTTTTTCACCAAGAATTGAGAAAGAAAAGATGCATGTCAAATGTTCTATATGCTAGTGCAATTGAAAGCATTGTGTATGCTATTGTTTGCACTCGTTCAAACATTCATAAGATATTGAATCATTTAAGAAGATTATATTAGCAAAGAATCCTATAAATATGTTGATGAAGCCTATTTCTACAGTCAAGTTCAAACATTACTTGGATTTGATTGGTTTATGTAGTACTTGAAAGGTACTACATAAAGTGATAAAAAAATGAGTTCAAGCTTTGTAAGTTGGCTAAATTTAAGTCAATATAAAGATTTATTGAGTCTATCATAAATTATAGACCTAAGTGAGAAAATAAATACTTATGTACTTAATTTATATAAAAATCTAAAGTTGTCATATTTTAGGATAAGACTTATTTGTGAATGTTTTTATTCTCCGTATTTTAGTGGTTAGAAAGACCAGAGAAAATGTGAGTTTTGGGTTACTTTGAAATTTTAGGTGAGAAAGCAATTTTGTTTGACAACTTGTAATCTTCTACTTTCTCATAATGACTTTCTTTGTAACCATCTTTGTAGGCTCAAGTTGTTGAATCATGCTCTTGTGTCATTTATTGTGCTTGTTATACACACACACACACACACACACACTTACCAATTAGTTTTAGATTTTAGGGTTGTGTTGCTAAAATATCTTACATTATACTTCCTTGGTTGTTATTTGCTTGAGAACCTGACAATTCTTCAACCTTACCGAGCCTGTAATCTTAGTTTGGAACCATCCACAACACATAAGCTAAGCTGATAGCCAAACCAAATTGTGATGATTTATCCAAAAGAATGATCAGAGCAAGTGGGAGATCTAAATAGGACATATAAGAAGACAAAGTATCAAATACATCAACACAATCAATAGTCGAAGAGGAAGAATAAAATGCCAATGGAAAAAATATTACGTTAACCAATAATGAAAAAAAAGCAATAGCTTTCAACAAAAAACATTAATTATAAGAGCAGGTGAAGAAACTCTAACAACAACATGTACAATAGGGACAAATAGAAAATAAAAACAATACCATTAGGAAAAGAGGCAAAATGGGTAGAAGGCAAAATAAAAGAAAAAAATTAAAAAAAAATAAAGAAACCTAACAATGAGTTTACGAAGTCTTCGAGTAGTGCGAGATAGGCTAATCGCCAAGAGAAATGGATAAAACCTTGATAAAAAATGAAAAAATATACATAATTATGGAAGATTAGAGCAAGTGGAAGGGAAATTCCTAAAAGGATAACCATTAAGAAATCAAATATATGCCAACAAGCTGTAAAAATAAAAGCTAATCTAAGCACCAGTGGCATGAGAGAAAAAAAAAACAATGAAAAGAAAAGCAACTAAATCCATTTATCCATGGCATACCAAAATCTAGGCAATGATAATTGTTGAGAAACAAAATAAACAAGAAAGAATCACCTGAAGAAAATAAGGCCTAAAAGCAACTAGAAGCATGAACAACCAAAGAAACCCACCAGAATACGAGTGGTAGAAACACACCTACATAAAACAAATCCACACATTGAAAAACAAACATGGAATATGAGAATCGCTCATCCTGCTTTTCTTTTATTCAACACATAGACATCTTTAGAATCAATCAACAGTTTTAATAACACATATAAGTTAGTTAAATGAAAACTGAAAACAACCTACTCTAAATCTCCAAAAATTCAAACTTTAAAAACAAATCACAATGAGAAAAATCTAAATGAAACAAAAAAAGAGGTTTAAGCTTTAACATTAATAAACAATATAAAAAGGATCAAAATGATAACAATTGTAGCACCAAAGTTGATATTAATAATAACAACTTTCATCTTCTTCAATGGCCAATGTAAAACATCTTACATATCTCTAGCAGCTGCTATGAAACCAAAATGAACATAATCAAGCTACTATGCTTAGTAAATTTTGGTAAAACATAAAATAGAAATAAAATTACTGGCATAAAAGGATTAAAAATTAATTTATTACTTAATATTTTAAAATCCATTTACGAACTATGGTTAATATTTGGATCTACTATAAAGACATAATCACACATTAATTGTAAAAAAATATTTATGCATCCTTATTTTAACCTGCATTGAAGGGAAAACATAAGCAATCTAAATGATTTTTTTACACAAATAAAACATAATTAAAAAACTATTCAGTTATTAAACAATAGCTCAAGAATACAAACCTTTAATTTCTATTTTTCTAATCCTAATTAGGTTTATGGAACCTCTAATTTTAATTTTTTTTAACCTTAGTTGGCCATCCATCAATGCCAAAGAAAGACAAATACCAAACTAAATAAAGATTAAATTCCAAATAATGCCTAACTAAAAAAATACAAACCTTATATTAGACCCAAGAACACACAACTCTAAACATTAACTTTAGCTAAGTTCTCTAACAACCCTTTGTCGAACTTTTGAAAGAACTTGTCATAAAGATAAAACAAAAAAACCAACATACAATCCTTTAATAGTTAAGAACAACACAAACATATTAACTAAGATCAAGGAAATCCATTAATCAAACACGTAAATAAAGCATACAAAGATGATGGTTAGTCAAGAAAACAAAGTTTAAGAACAAATCCATTAGGTTGTTGTTTTGGTTATCGATGTTGATGTTGCCAACAAAAGCTATTTTCAACCTAAATCCTAAGAGAAACAATAACCTAAAGCCACTAGTAAACTAAAATCATATACCAATTCCATTAATCAAATCCCATAAAAAACTTTCATACCCCATGTTAATGAAACTTGTTAGTCAAACAACGAACTAAACAATATAAAAAGGTTAATTATTTAAGAAAAAAAACTTAAGAATACACCTAGCTGCCATTTTGGTTATTGTTGCCAATGCTATTGGTGGAAGTTGTTATCGACACTACAGATGGAAGGTGTTGCCGTCCTAAATCTGAAGAGAAAAAAAGAATTTAAAGGCCACAACAAACTAAAATCCTAGAAAATTCCTATTATTTAAAACTCATAAATTTTTTT
>Ga0325410_1003419_pt1 | contig 17912 bp, 12 predicted proteins | sample PopdelMetagenome_16_FD_206182 | JGI IMG/M metagenome (GOLD analysis project Ga0325410, IMG submission 206182) | Populus deltoides microbial communities from Bellville, Georgia, United States - Xylem-PdIQD-R3 | ecosystem: Host-associated > Plants > Phyllosphere > Stem > Wood/Secondary xylem...
CATTTTTATTGTATCCCATGATGTTTTAAAATCTAAAATGTTTAAGAATATATATTTTAGAGGTAAAATTATAGGTTAATTACATATTCTAACAAGGTAGTCCATTATTTATTAATTATAAAACTTGTAACTTGTTGTAAAAAACATGTAATCTGCAAAACAATCCTTTTTGGTGGAATTTGAAATCGCTTAGATAATAAAGTTAGTAAACTTTTTTAGCAAATGGCTATAATAAATGAGGGAATGATCATTTATTTTTAAGAACAAAAGTGTTTGTTTTTTGAAATTAAAAATAAAAAGTGTTTTTGTTGAGAATAAAAATTGTAACCCTTTACCTGTATAGTTGAAGAGATATTTATAACTAATATACCTTGTCTTGTTGCTTGAGTGGAGGGATTCAAGAGTTATTTTGTCTTGATAACATTAATGAAAAATATATACTCCTTACACCAATATTAATGAGAGACATATATCTTTGACATAAATATTAATAAGAGACAAATATCTCTTACATGTGTATTAATAAAAGATAAAAGTGGTCAGGCTTAGGTTACAAAGTCAAACCCAAAAAAGTTTAGGACGCGCATTAAGTCTATGATATATTAGGTATATGCTTAGCACTTGGACTCAAGTGTATTGCCTGAACCTATAGGGGGTGCTGAGCGTGGGACCGATGTTAGGGCTCAAAGCCCATAAGACCTTGCACCTAGACTTAAGCTCCACACCTGAGTCAAAGAGGTGCTTGGTGTGGTCTTTACATTTAGGTTCGGGCATGCTGCTTGAGCTCAAAAGGCGTTGAGTGAGGACCCAATGCCTATGCTCAAGCTCATTGTCAAACCCCTGTCCACTTAGGCTCGAGCGTTGGGTCTGACAGCTTTCCAGATTCACGTCCTATTAGGCTTCGCATGTAGTCAGGTCTAGAGGCTTTAGGTATAATAACTTACTAGATTTATATTTATTTGGGCTCGATTCATAGCTATATCAAAAGATGTTGGACATGTAAGTGAGCTAAACCCATGTTATTTGAATTTGACTTTTTACCCGGCATGGAGATGTTGGGAATGGACACAAGCCCAATTTATTTATTAATGAATTATCACCATGTATTTTGACCTTCTAAACATGTACCTAGGCTAATAATTCATTTTTTATAAATTGCCAAAAAAAATAATACTGCTGTATCAGTATCCATGTCAATACCTAGCACCGCGGAACCCATTGTCCTGATCATTATATATATTTTCTTTATTCCTTTTCTTTTAAATGATTTAAACGAGCAAAATATCTGGAAGTGATACAGGATGCTTAAGGGTTAAGACAAACGCATGTTGGAGTTGACAGCTTCATTAGAGTTCAACAAAGTCAAGCAGAACAAAGCTATGTATTCTCCACTTTCGTACGTTTGATTCCCAAGTGAGTATGTAAAAGGCAGACCACCTACATAAATAGATCGCCTATCTACTAGGTTTATTTGTATTAAATAATATATTTAATATTATTTTATTTATTAAAGATAGAATAATAATTTCAGTTTAATTTATATATTATTTTTTTATATTTAAATTAATCCACGCATTTTAGAATAAACAAATTAATAAAAATTTTAAATTTTTTTTTGTTAATCTAAATTAATTAACACTTTGCACACCCTTCTTTTAGTCAAATCTTTCAAGCATAGCACAGGATCCCCTAACTTTCCCTTGCTGCTTGACGCGACTGCCTTTGCAGCAATTGAAGAACATTTCAGCACGCCTCATGCCCGTGTTTCCACCTGCCTAACTCATTTCGAGGTCGAATGCTTTTTCTGCTGGCTTTTCCCTCACCTGGAAATGAAAAACTCTTTTCTAGACGGAGCTTCTATAATTAATCTTATTTCCGCAAAATTCTACAGAACCGAAGGAGGTCTTTCCCTTGTGCTGTGGATACTTCGGGAGAGTGAGAATTCTGCTGAATTTATTTTGGAAACTAAAACTATGTTCTACTACTCTCTAATTAATACACGTTACTTGTTTTGTATATATGTGTTTTTTTTTATCCCAGGACGCTAGGACTGACACCTATAATTATTAGTGATTAACCAGCTCAATCTGCTACCAGCAGCTACCACGTATTGCATGCAACTTAGCTCATTACACCTGATCATGATCCTGTAACTTAAAGTTGTTCAGCGTATCTGTCACTTTCCTAAACTTTCAGCAATCCCACCTTTTATTGTGGGACTGATTATGTCCGTTGTTGCATTAAATTTACAGAAATTCGATTTGGTGTTGTTAAAGATAGAAAATGCAGATTCTGCAATATTATCATCAACCTTTTCGGGCATGGGAGCAGGGGTCTTTTTCACAGGCGATCACATTCAAAGCATTGCCATGACTCATGACAGGAGGAGGGTATATAAAACTTTGCAGGCTACGGCAAGTGATTGCTGCTTAGCATCTAATTCACTGTTTCCATATCTATTTTGTTGTTTCTTTTCCAAGATATGTGCTTTTAGATTCTCATCATAATGAAAGCAATGCATTTTCTCAAAGGAGTCCTCTGGTATCCGAATTACTGGCAGAAAATTGTTGGGGAATGTATTCATCTTGCCATTAATGAACCGATCGAAATCTGAATAACTTTGAATGTCTCAATTTAAATTGCAGAAGCTCAAAGTTATAATCTGGCATATGAACATTACAAGTTCATGCCTATATGTATACGTTTCGCAAAGATGTTCACCCTAGTGTAGGTAAATTCCTATACATTCATAAGAATAGGCAGGTGTATAATTAAGGACGTGTCTCCTCTGTCTACAGGAATAGAACAGGACCAACCTATCAAGTTTCCTTGCTATGCGGATGTCGTGTCCTCCACAACTACATCTTATCGACTTCAAACAGGACATTTTCATGGCAACGAGTACTTTTGAACGATGCAAATGTAAGGGGTCTTGAATGCCAGATCTACACGTACAAATGTTTTACAAAGCTCCCTCTATGTAAAAATTAATCTAATCTTTGCCGATAACTATCAAAGTACTATCTCAATTCAATAATTTAAACGTTTAGATAAAATCCTAATATATATATATAATTTATATTATTTTCTAACATATCTCCTTAAATAAAAGTTATTTAAGCTTGAAACTTGTATATGTCTACACTACCTTGTGTTTAATTTTTATCAAATAAATAGAGATGGTGAGATTTGAACCTGTGACTGTTTAATCAATACCGTGTCAAGAAATCATCCCAACCCAATAACTTAAATTTTTAGATCCTAATATATGATTTATATTATTTTTTAACAATAATAACAACAAGTATTCCTTTTTTTTTTTCTATAATTGAAAACTAAAGATTAAGAACAATGTAACCCTGTTAAAAAAAAAAAAATAACTCTTAGAGACATGTAATGTATGAAGATAATTCTTTTTTTGTTTTTCTTCTTTTACCTTCCGTAGCATACATACGTAAATTTTATAAGTAAATTTTTATTTGATTAGTGTTACAGGAAATAAAAAATAGACATGAAAGAAAAAAAAAATGGTTAAATATATAAAAACGCTATATGTCTTCAAAATAATTTTCATATTTTTAATATAAAAATACATAAAAATATCTCCCTTCTATTTTTTTTTTTTCCCAAATCAGTAGCCTACGTAATAATTATCAAAACACCCAATCCAGGACAACATGTAAGAAAAAATAATTAAAATTCAGCCCATCAAAAGGTAAATTATGGGTTGCGAGAATTAATATAGCCCCCAAAGATGCTCATTTATGGGCCGGAAAGCCCAATCCTTCACTTGGATGATGGATCGGCCGGTCTTCTCTTCTCTTCTCTTCTATATCGCTAATACATAAAATGAAATAAGAATAGACATGTTACATTACAGTTCCCTGGCAACTGGCAACTGGCAACTCAAGCTCCTGCCTCTTGCTCGGCTGCTACTTAAATTTTACCCTCAATAATCGTTAAATTTAGATAGCTACTTCGCAGCCAGTCCCCAGATAAACCCTAACTTCTCTTTCTATAATGCATTGCTCAAGTATCTCTCTCTTTCTCTATTACTCTGCTTTTCTTTTATGTCTTGTAGTTTCTTTCTCGATCTCTGGTTTATTTGTTTTTCCCGACAGTTTCCGGCGAGGTTCCGGGAGAGCCCGTCGTCTCGAAGAGGTCTGGGCTTTTATACGAGAAGCGCTTAATCGAGAGACACATATCGGTATATTTTTCTTTACTCTTTTAGATTATTTATTTTTTATCTATTTTAGGGTTTTAGCTTGTAGCTCGTTAGGGTTTTACTTTTTGGCTTCTTAGAGTACAGCTAGAGAAAAGACATTTTTATAATTGTCATGTGTTTTGTATAGCTTGAACGAACGAACGAGATGTTATGGTTTAAAAGTTTAATTAATGAAAATATTGAAGCTGCTTGTGCTGGTTATTTTGTGTGTTTACTGAGGAAGTAGTAAAAATTGCGAAGGTTAGGGTTTGCAACCTTGAGGTGATGACAAAACTAGCCAGGATTTATTTAGGAAGTCAATTTTTTTGTTTCTTTCTAACTCTTTTTGAATGTGCAAGAACAAGTTCCTTGTTTGACAGAAGCGAGGGAGGCATAGCTTTTGCTGCCTATGGTTGTCTTTTGCTCTCCAAGTCTATAAAATCAAGCTTTACTTTGAACTGCATTGATCTTCAAAGTTTCTTTTCAGGAAATATGGCATGATGTTTGATAAACCTTGTCTTGTCGGTGTTTATTTTCTAATCAGGAATATGGAAAATGCCCCATTACCGGGGAACCGCTTACCATGGATGATGTTGTTCCAGTCGAAACAGGAAAAGTACGTTTAGTTCTGGTCTTAGTTTCAATTTTCATCGAAGTCTTTTGTATCCCACTGCTGCAGTGTCAGCTGTTTCTATACCTGACTAGTTTGGTTGTTTCTATACTTGATTAGTTTTTTTTTGCTTTTGTTGTAGATTGTGAAGCCAAGAACTGTACAGACCGCAAGCATCCCTGGGATGCTTGGAATGTTCCAGAATGTATGTGTATCATCTCATATACTACCTTCATTGTCAAATTTCTAACTTCCAGCTTTTCTTGATAATATGGTGCGGTGTTAAGATTCATGTTGCTGTAAAGTTGTAAACTCTTTTATCAGCATTTCTTCATTTTTTACAAGATAATAAGGCTGCTCGGTCACATATATGAGAGGGATGCTTGCCCCCATCAAGTTCTCCTTGAATTATTACTACGACGCTGATAAGCCTCAATGCCTGATTCTATCAAAATGTTATGCTTTTTATCATTTATAGTATAGATAGTTTTCTTTCCAAATCTCTGGTAATAATCACTATACATCCTACCTGTAAAGCTTCCCTGGAGTTCATCCATGTGCAACTCCCATATTTGTTCTATTTGAATAGTTTTAGCTAAAATAATAGTAAATTGTTGGATAATTTTCATTGCAGCTGAGACTAGAAATCTTGATTTGGAAATAGATGTGCTCCTGTCAAAAGTTTAAAAAGAATTTTAACACTTGGATTTGCTAATCTACTTTATGTTTAGATGACTAAATATTTTCACTAGATAATCATTTAGTTCATTTAACCTGTTCATTAACCAGTTCTAATTATTATGGTGGCTTATGTAACCCACCCTTTAATGGGCTTGTTCTGCTAATATTTTTGCTTTTGATTTTGCTTGTAAAGTCATTCTTGATCTAATTGCAGGAATGGGATGGCCTAATGTTGTCCAACTTTGCACTGGAGCAGCAATTACATACAGCAAGGCAAGAGCTAAGTCATGCATTATACCAGGTAACTGCCTCATCATTAGATGCTTGTTAGTGTGCTCCTTGTTTGGCAGGGAACATATGGTATATCATCCTTCTATTTATGCTAACTATGAACGTTATTATGTATTTCTGCAACTATTATTTTATTATCGTTATTTAAGCATTGTTTTAACATAACTGTTGCTTACTTTTGTGCTTGCCGTCATTTGAGTCTTGTTTAGTTTACTAAGTTTGTTTTATTTGGAATTCATTGTTTCATCTTCACAATGACCATGAACCCTTAATCAGTGATTTTTGTTTTATCAACAGTGCATAATGTTCTTTCTGATGCAGTGGATAAGGATTTTTACTTAAAATGGAATTTTCCTTTTCCTTCACTAACCTAGAAAGTTACAACATTGTCTGTTAACATGAAGCTCTATTTCAGTGAGATATCTATTGCTCTGATAGAGTGGTCCAGTTATTCTACCAAATTTGGAACTGCCTTCTTTCTGTAATGGATTTTGAACTATAAAAATTGCTGCCCGTCAGCATTTTTGCAAAATTGTTATCATCTAAGACCCTTGAAGTTTTTGTTTTCAAATTTTTTGTACTCAACATTCTAGCTTTGTAGCTGATCCTAAAGTTTGTCTCATCTCTAGTTTCTCCTTGATGTCAGACCTACTTCTTTTTTTGGTTTTAAAAACAATGCAGGTTGGATTATTGAAATTATCACTTGCATACTTTACTGATCCAGCTCATGGACTTTTATTGTTTATTTTGGCAGCATGATGCTGCTTGCCGTGTGATTGCAAGACTTAAAAAGGAAAGAGATGAAGCAAGGTCATTGCTTGCGCAAGCCGAGAGGCAGGTACCCATGTTTACATCAGAAGCTGTTACAGCAAATGCTTCAGTTCTTAGCAATGGAAAACGAGGTTTTTCTCTTCTGTCCTTCTTGGTTTTCTCAAGTTGCTTATCAACACGTCATTTAAAGCTTTGTTGATATCATAATAGCTGCCAAGGATGATGATTTGGGCCAACCTGGGAAGAGAGTACGACCTGGAATTTCTGCTAGCATCATTACTGAGCTTACAGACTGTAATGCAGCTCTTTCGCAACAGCGGAAAAAGCGGCAGGTACTGATGCATTTTAATTTAGGAGTACTAAATTTCTGTTGGTAGATTGTGGATGTAGTTACATTACTTTGGCTTGACTAAGTTTTCAAAGTGTATCTCTTTGTGTGATTTATTTAAGAGGATAAGAAATGAATGAAGTTAAAGCCACTTCTTTTGTATGTGCTGCTTGATTGATCTGATATTCATCTTTCTTTTCCCCTTTTAATGGTTAGGTTCCTCCAACATTGGCTCCGATTGATGCTCTAGAGAGGTACACCCAACTTTCTAGCCATCCACTTCACAGAACTAGCAAGCCGGGCATCTTATCTATCGATATACAATATTCAAAGGTAGGAAAATCTGTAAAATTTGATCTGGTTGATGGATTTTATATACTCAGTAGTTTTATCTGTTTAGAAGATTTTTGTAAACAAATAGTTTCCCAGCTGCATTTAGGCATGTGCTGTTCTGTATTCTGAATGCCGTGGGAAATTTCCTGACTTTGTGTAACTATTCATTGCACATCAAATTTAGGCCACTTGCCATACAGTTGCTGTATTTGTGGTGTTCTTCTTCTGCACTTGAATATAATGTTTGAAAAATTGCTGCGTGTAGCACATTTGACTATGATGTTGTAACATTTCTCCATAACTGCAGTTTATTGAGAAATGATTGATGAAAGCTATAAGTTAAACCTTATAATTATGAAACATGACGTGGTTCCATGGTGGCTTATATTATGAAACATTGACGTGGTTCCATGGTGGCTTATACATGTTTTCAGGAAAGCTTCTCTCATCTGGTTTTCCATGCTACTGTTCATGTTTTAGTATATGCCTAGTGTTTGTCTCATTAAAATACCAAACTTAGGGATTTGGTTTGTTTTTGCTCTTCTAATAACACACACTCTGTATCTTATGTTGGGAATGGGTGATAGGAGCTTGCTTTGAGTTTATTTCATATAATTGTTGTCTAAGGTTAACAAATTTTTTAGATGTTTAGCAGTGGCATAACTAGCATTAATGAGCAAAATTGCTTTGCTTGCTGATTTGTGGTGATTGATGCACCACTCTCTGGTCTTCAGGATATCATTGCTACTGGCGGGGCTGATGCAACTGCTGTAATCTTTGATCGGCCATCAGGGCAGATTGCATCTGCACTCAGTGGTCACTCAAAGAAGGTTGTTATTTTACTTCATTTATTGCTGTACCTCTGCTTTTTAGTAAAACTTATGAATGATAACATCATTTTTTTTGTAGGTAACCAGTGTGAAATTTGTGGGTGAGGGTGAATTTTTCTTAACTGGATCAGCAGATAAGGTAATCACTGTTCAATTTGGTGGGTGTTAAACTTCTTGTTTACCATTGTTATAGTCTTTTCCCCCCTTTTTTGCTGATTGCGTTTTTTTCCTAATCATAGTCTGAACTGGCTTTACTCTACTTGGTTCAAGGAAGCTTGGCAAACCCACATAGAATATCACTCCCATCATCTCATCTTTATGTCCCAACATTCCTTTTTAGTGTGTCCCAAATTATTAGTTGATCTGTCAGTTGTAGTCCATGAATTACTCAACCTGAAAAAATCATGCTTTTTTATGAGAAACAAAAGCATTCAACTGAAAGGATTTAGATCATTGCAAATCTAGTACTGGAGTTAAGGTGCCATTTGCTGGAACTTCTAAAAGTATTGTAATATAATCTTTGTTATGTAGGATTTACTCATCAACATTCAATCGGTCTGTGGTTATAGGAAAACACTGAGGATTCTTTTAAAATAAAAGGTCAGAGTGGACCATGAGAATGTAAATGCAATATGCCCTTGTTCAAGGAAACAGTGATTTAGTATCATTTGGTTGTTGTGGATGTGGAAGCAATTGCTTGTATGGAATCAAATCTCCCATGAAGGAGGTCACTTGCATCATGGCTGCGAATTTTATTTTGTAAAGGATTACATCATGAAACAATGTCCACTGTGATCTTCAAACTAGTTCTATTTGTAGCTATTATGAATCTTAAAGTTTACCTTATGATGAGACTGCACTTTTTGATAGGCCCTTCCTCCGATTCCTTTCCACTTCTTTTTCACCCATTAAAGAACTGAATTTCTGACATCTGGATCTTCTCATCCACAAGTATCCTTGCTTAAATTAGTGTTCTTAGGCATTCATCCAGGATTTAATTTGTTTTTAAAATGCTGCAGACAGTTCGAGTGTGGCAAGGATCTGAAGATGGGAACTATGATTGCAGACACATCCTGAAGGATCATACTGCGGAGGTAATTGCCTTTCAACCCACGTTGGTCCTTTTTCATAATCAACGACTGATTGTTAGCCTGATATTGGGATACAGATTCCAGATGTTGCTTCTGTTTTGATAAATCCAGGCATATTCTAGAGTGGATAGTTGCTTTAATGAAGTGCAATGCTTAGGTTTATGTTAAATAGGGCAGAAGATAGATAACCTCTGCCAATGGGGCCTTTCTAGGCTACTTTAAATAGCTTTTGTAGCCTGTTCTTTGTGGCTGAATTTGGGTAAGCCTCAGGTAAATGCCTTTTTTCATGCCTGCATTTGAGGGGAGCTCAAAGGAAATTCCCTAATGTGAGCTTGAGGCCTAGGACCCAAGCAAAATCCTGAGTCATGTACTATACATTATACGCTTGCCTTGTACACTGAATGAAATTTGCAAAGCTTATTTGAATTAAACGATCACAACTAGTTTAAAACCATTGACCTAGAATTGAGTCGTTCTGAGATCAATCAAATCAAGTTTATGGAAAGCATCTGGTTTTATTACAAGGCAGTGCTGTTCCCTGACCAGATTGTGCGGACTAAAAACACTCATGTATTTGCACACTTCTTGGTATCTTAATATTTTCTCAGCTTGGTTGTGATGTTGTACTGATTTTGTGCCATTTTTATTACATGATATTGATACGCGTGCAAATTCTGTCAGGTGCAAGCTGTCACTGTTCATGCCACAAATAACTACTTCGTGACTGCTTCTCTTGACAATACATGGTGCTTCTATGATCTCTCCTCTGGTTTATGCTTGACTCAGGTCTGCTCTCTCCTTCTTTTTGTGTACATGTGTGCTCATTTGTGTCTTGTGCACGTTCACAAAAGTAGTTATTTTCAATTTTTTCCCTCTATGTGAAATATGTAGGAAAGTTGATAGCAGAAAGATATTGCCAAAATATAAAAATCTATCACCTCTTCTGAGATTTTCACTTTCATGACCGATTATTGTGTTTCATTTGATACAATGATCTGCAGATAGAATTCATGAAAGTTCAGGAGCAATTACCTTTACATTTTACCTAAATTCGAAGAATTGAATCCTTCTATCACATATTTGTGGTCTATTTCAGTTATTTGGTTTGCCAATAATAGGTTGAAAAGTTAACAGGGAATTGATGTTGAACTGCAAGTTTTCTCCATTTATGATGCCTTTTTTCATGCTCGAAAGCTCAAAAGAGGCACATTTAAAAATTCACTAAGATCAGACAGAAAGTGAATGGTGAAGTAATCTTTTTGTATTGTGCAACTCTTGAGTATTTTTCCAGTACTATGGGAATTTTTCTTCAGGCTGTTATCAAATACTTCGGTTAAAATATCCTCTATTACACAAGGTTTCTAAATGTTTCAGTCAATGTTAATTTTCTAAACTTGCTTATAGTTTTTATTTCAATTTTCATGTTAAAATTTCATTGTGTCAGTTGGATCTGGTTCTAGGCAAACTATACATGGATGTTTAATTTTGCAGGTTGCTGACACCTCCAAAACTGATGGCTATACATCTGCTGCCTTTCATCCTGATGGTCTCATCCTTGGAACAGGCACTTCAGAAGCAGTTGTTAAAATTTGGGATGTAAAAAGTCAGGTACACATGTCACTATCAAAATTGTTGTGTTTATTGCTTTTTCAGAGTGCAGCATGTGGAGGCCAGATGTGCACAAAATAGAACCTTTGTCTGTTGGTTTAATTAAAACTATTTGAAGTTTTACTTCTTTTGCGTTCTTTGTTTATCTGCAGGCAAATGTTGCAAAATTTGAAGGCCATGTTGGACCGGTGACAGCAATATCTTTCTCAGAAAATGGATACTTTCTGGCTGTAAGTATCTTTTTATTTTTCCGAACAACACATGCTGTGATGGATGATCTGATTTAATGTTTGTACTGGACAGACTGCTGCCCATGATAGTGTTAAGCTATGGGATCTGAGGAAATTGAAAAACTTCCGGACGCTCAATCTCTATGATTCTGACACACCTACAAACTCTGGTGTGTGTTACTATGGTGATACTTTTCCTTATGTATATGTGTATGCCTTCATGGCTAGTGGCAGCATCTTGTTGGCTATAGTTCCTATGATTTTCAAGCTTTTATGGTACCCCCTGGTCAACCTGCTTCCCACTACCTAACAAAGTCATGCTTGCTATGATGAATTCTGTGTGTTAAGTGGTTTTAAAAACTTCAAGCTTGGCTATATTTCTTTCTTTTATTTTTTGAGGCTTTGTTTTTTTATTGCACTCTCAAATTCTCGGGTGGGCAATCTTGTTCTACAGCAATATGGATGTTTTTTTATTCTTCTGTGGGAAGATGTGATGTTCTTTTTTATTATTGCAGTGGAGTTCGACCACAGTGGATCTTACCTTGGAATTTCAGGATCAGATATAAGGTTCAGTCTCCAAATATTTGGCCATTTTCAACAGATTTTAAGAATTTGTTTGTCTGAAGTTGGATTACAGCTCTACTCTTTTGCCTATTCACAAAAATGTTTGGGCTGTGCAAACGTTTTTCTGACAACGCTAAGAAATTTTCTCCTTGTCTGAAAAGCTATTACCATATCTTTTTCTTCTTTTTTTGGAAAAATTCTGTAAATTATTAGAAACGTTTTTCCCATCCGATTTTGTGTCTTGTACTTGTGCAGAGTTTACCAAGTTGGCAGTGTTAAAGCAGATTGGAATTGTATCAAAACTCTTCCTGATTTGTCTGGCACAGGTTTTATCCTTTTCTTGTCTATTGTTGTTTGTTGCTTCCCACCTTTGTTGGAGGAATTGACAGATGCTCTACTTTTCCGTGTTTGGTTGCAGGAAGAGCAACTTGTGTAAAATTTGGTCCTGAATCAAATTACATAGCTGTGGGATCGATGGATCACAACCTCCGGATATTTGGCTTGCCTGAGGATGGAGCTCCATTGGAATCATAATGAAGTTACCAACATGGGAAGTTGAGCTTATGGATTTCTGCAGTTGCTGCCATAGCTTTTATTGGGGGCGGGTGCAGCAAAACAATAGAACAAGGAGTTTACTCATGTGGTGCCAACACTTGATGCAGTTTTCAGGCCTGGAATATGCTTTGGCGCAGGGTGGTTGTCCTGGGATTGAAGAACTTAAATTTGACCGGCTACTACCAGTCTTTTTGTATTTGTTATATCGTTGGAACTTACAGAAGAAGATGTTAATCTACACGGTGAGGTGTTGTGTACTGGGGGGCACACTTGATAATTGTCAAGCGCTCTTCTTAAAGGGATAGCCAGTTGAGATCTGTATTTCATCACTGTAGTGAAATGTTGTTTGATGTGATTGCAATTGCCATGCTAATTAATGCACCATGGTTCAGGTGGCTGGGTATGCTGACAAGCACAACCTAGGCCGGTGTTATAAAAACCTCTGTTATGGTCGCCCGCGATGGCTATTTGTTCATGTCAACGGAGCTTACCTTAAGCCGCTGTTGACAGTTCCTTTTCTGCCATTGAAATAAAAACTAAACGCTGATAGATGCATGCTGAGATCATAGCTCAGCGATGTAGAGGGTGTGTGTTCAAACAGGTATCCATGCCATTCTGAACTGGGAGTGTTGAGAACGATATTGTTTCTCACTCTGCCCATTTTAGTGGTGGTATGCAGTGGATCTCACCGCTGGATATTATTCCGGCCATTAGTTCAACCATGCAAGGTTGGCAATGCTCTCTGAGAAGAAACGTTTTGGTGATTCTGGTCGATCTTGATCCCATCCTCCTTTTTTAGAGCGTGCATTAATTGAACCTGCCATGCCCGTATTCTGTGTTTATATCTCTGTTTATTCAGAAAGAAACTAGCCGATAGCTAATTTCCAAGTAACACAACTCCATCCTACAAAGTCCCTCCGTTTCCATCTCAACAGATTCCAGACAAGGATGTCCAGGTTGAAATTCCAAACGAAGCTGTTGAGATATATTAACCATTATAGTTTTTTTTTTTTTTTTCTGATGAGTGTAAATAAATAATAGCTCCCAAAGCTCCTGTTGCTTCTTGCTAACCACCCGTAACTAGCCAGATATATACACAGGTTACAATGTATTTGATGAAATGGTCTCAAGTCTGACCACCGGATTACCATGGCTTTATTCACATAAATCAGAATTCAAATCTAAAATTTTACCAGGGTCAATTCTCTGCATAAATGGAGTACTCCATGATCCAAAGAATAAAGAATGAAATCACAAACTAATCAAAGGCGACAAAACAAGAAGCTTCCATATCTTGCCTAGCATCATCAGGTAAGGTATTTTGATGCATGTGTGAACCCCCAGAGCTGCAACAAGAATATATCGTCATTATGGGGAGAAAAAAGGATCTCAGAAGTTGAAATGGTAGCTATTCATATGATGCTTAAAATTTGTCAATAGATGCTTCCAATAACATATATCATATATCCAGCTTTGATTTCACCTGCTCAAGCCTCCAGGTTCAACCAATCCGAAATTGTGGGACGATTAAAATCTTATCCTAGGAGATCTAACATCAGTGCTCTCAATTAACTTACTGTCAACTACACCAACACCAATGCCATCCATAGAGCTAAGGTAGGCCCAAGTATGGTAAAAGTGCACAAGAATACAGCACAGTATCCGAACTTTCAGCTGTTTTTAAGAGAGTATAGAAGGGATTTGGTGGTTTGCTTTTAGTCTAGTTACGCAAGCAGAAGCCTTAAATATTAATTATTCACTCGCAAACCATGACATGCTGGAGACAGCCTTAACCAATGCGGCCAGAGAGTGACAAGCATTCAAATGAAAGGTGAGAAACAAGTGGCTCTGAGTGGGTTCGATGAATGCAAGGACAGAAGCCCATGTTTACTTTTTCACTAGTCAACCACGAAACTGTTCAGGATTCAGACAGTAACTCGAAAAAAATTAACAAAATGCAACAAAAATTGCCAGAGTTGCCAAGGACAGTTAAAAACAGTTAGATTACCTCAACATTCTTTAACTCAAACTCTGGGTTATGGGCCAGGCACAAGTTACCAAATGTTTGACAAGGTCCACTAGTTCCATTCAACCTTTTCCAAGATTAAAAAAAAGAAGGGTTATGTAAAGAAACAAACACTAAAACTTTTGCAGCAAATGGAGAGTATTTCAAAGAGGAATTAATAGAAAAGGAACTCACAGATCTCCATCCATGCACAAAGCAAAGTTGCCACCACCTCCAAGTGCTAGTATGTCATTCAAGCACAAGTAGTAATATCTGTTGGCACCTATTTACATAAATGAACCACGGGATCAGCTCAAATTTTATGGCTTTTCAATCTTAATGGTATCTCTCTGAAACAAAAGATAGCAAACTCTAACGTTAGAGAGAATTAAAATAGTAAAATTGCACATCAAATTCCCAAAGAGCAGCTTTCTGTCCATCAAGAAAACAACCATCAATTATAATTTCCATTAGATTTATAATTAATAAACTTGTTGATTTATTATGTTTTGCATTAGCAGAAAAAAGGGCTGCAGACAGCAGACCTCAAAATGCTCTCTTTGAAAATGGTATATTTAATTGAGCGGGGGCTCATAACTGTTATTGTTTTAATTTGATCCCAAGGCCTGGTTGATTACAATACAAACTACTTAGGAAGCTTGAATATTTCTGGCTTGTAATTCCTATGGTCACCTAAATAATTATCATTCACCACTCAAACATCCCACAAATTCAGCAGACAGACTCTTTCTTAATATTTACACACAGGATACAGGATACTCAAAGTATCAAAGTTTCATTGAAAAAACATGGATGTCTAAAAAGCATGGTTTTTTTTTTTTAACATAAGAACACCCCTCCCAGACCATGTATACGTTTCTCAGCATGCACTGGCTTCAACCATTATTGACATCTCAGCACTGTGCAACAAAGTTTCCTCAATTCTCTTTGTAAGAGACTGATCAAATCATCATTTGATATACAAACTAACCAAATATGAAAGTTGATGATACCTGGAACATGATAGCAGTTTCATTTATCAAGTTGCTAGATGTGTATAATGAAGTTATTATTTGCATTAATCTGGAAAGAAATGAAGTGCGTAAAAGTGCTCACCAGTTGGTCTAAATATCCTTGGTTCACCATAAATGGTTGTAAATACAAATGATTGGTTTGTCCCCTGCCACAAGTATCGGAAAATGGTAAGAGTGTTCAAGGAACTGTTTGAAATTTGAATGTAGAAAAAAGCAGGGAGGACAACACCCTAACATGTAAATTGTAAATCAATGCAGTAAAGACAAGGTTACCTGATATTTTCTCTTGGCAGTAGGTTTCAATGGACATTCTAGCAGCCCACCAAACACAGCACCTTGTCTATCACCGGTAATCTATAAGTAGCAGAAAACAAGTTTAAACCAGTTGAAAAACGACTAAAATGATGAACCCTTGCCATATGGAATTTGTCAGAACATAGCAATGACATACCAGCAAACAAGGACCAGAAACAGCGGCACTCTTGCGAATAAGTGTATGAAGTGATATGCCATGCTTCAACGTACTGCCCTTCATTTGAAATCACCAACAACAAAAATCAAGATCCAAATGGAAGAACAGTTGTGCAGCAGCACAAAAGGCTGCGGGTTTATTAGCAAAAACCTTACCTGTACAGCAAGGTCCACTGGCATCCCTTCACAATATTAGGAAGGGATGAGAGCAAGAACTCATACAGCTCTGAGGAAATAAAAGTGGACTCATCCATGAGACAGGGAAAAGGCTTTCGTGGAGTCTGATTATTTGCTTCTTCAAATAAATCACTATCACTACTGCTCCTTGCAGGGGCAGCATCATCATTACCGTCATGACTTTTAACAGTTTGATTGTTTTCGAAAGCTGCATTGTATTCTTTGTCGTCTTTACAAGATTTTTGGAATTCCTCTGTCTCGCATATCGTGCTGCATTCATGATACCTATCTGAGTATTCTTCTCGCTGTTCAAGATCTTTACCGTTCCATCTAACAGGAAGTGATTGAATTGGTTTTAACTCATCCTGGTGCTTGTTAGATCTAGACCCGACAAAGCTTAGTGAAGGGATGGCGAAGGGAAAATATGAAGATGATTTTTCCCCTTTAGAGCACGGCCTGGCCTACACATTCAAAAATCTTGCGTCACAAACAGAACCAATAAAAATTAACAAGTATAAAGATCCCAAAAACAAAGCAATTACCTTCTCCTTACAAATTCTAAAATCCGTAAAAATTCAAAGCTACAAGAGTTGGTTTCGATAAAGTTTTGATTTTTTCTGGTACAAGCAGTGAAAGTATAAGAACCCATGTTTCTTTTTGCCTTCTTTTCTCGTATTCTCTTGGCTACCAAGAAGGGTTTTCAGTATTTTATTAAGTTTTTTCAGCTACCAAACAATGGATCCAGCCAGCACCAAAAACAGAATTCTTAAAAATCAAAAACCAAATCTGAATTCCTTTTGTTTTCCAGGATGTTGAGGTTTCTATATCCAAACTGAAACAATCAAAATCAACAAAAGCGATTCAAGTGCCCAGCTACGTTGTATAAAAGCAACCAGATCTAACATTCTACTATAGGGAACTAAGGGAAGAAGAAGAAGAAAAAAACCCATCAAAACAATAGAAATAAAAAGCAGGAAATCATAAAAGGAAGGTTAAATTACCTGAGAATTATCAGGAGAAGAAGAATTGGGTGAACCGGCAAAGAGACGAGATAGTTGATTTGAGACTTTTTCTTTAAACGCACTCATTCTTTTATATTAAATGATTTCTTCAGTTCGCAGTGAAGAAGATTTAACAACTGCAGGCGCGAATAGTATCTTCTCTAAAAACAAATTGCAATTAACGTTTTGTGTTTGCAGCTTTTTAAGGTTTGTGTTTTTTTCCTTTTCGTGTTGGTTCTCACACAAGCATAGGGAGAGGAAAGATCGTCGGTGGAAAGGGAGGAGTGGACAATTTTACTTGCGTTTGCCTTCTCGACCCTCGACACCTCGCAAGGAGTTTGCTATTTTCTCTCTCTCCCTAACGTAAAATAATTAAATTGTAGCAACAATACTTTTCAGATCCCGTCCGGCTGGTCCGGTTCAAGATTTAGGTTTAGAATTTTAACTATTATTAGATTTTGAACAGGTTATCGAGTTGTTCAAATTAATTTTTTTAAATAAAAATAATTTTATTTTAATAAAAAAAATTAACAGGTTATAATTGGATCTTGCTGATCATCGGGTTTTTTCTTCCTCTATTTTTCTTCAACCCAGCCTGATTTCAACCCTAAATCAACCGGGTTTTAGGTCAACCTGGCGAACCATGTTTCAAAACTATAATAATTTTCCTAAAATAGTCAAATAATCAAACAACATTAATTTTTTATATATAAAAACAAAATAAGAGGTTTAAGTTTCATAAAAGCTACAAAATATTATAAAATAAGCATAATGAATTTATATTTAATTTCAAAAATAAATTTTCTTTTAAATAAGCAAAATTTGCAATAAAAAAATATGAGATAACTAAATTTATTTTAAAAATCAATGAAAAACCTATAAAAATCAAATAACAAAATAACAAAACTTAATTTTTAATTAAATAAATATTAAAAAAAATTCAATAAATAAATAAATAAAATCACGAATCTCCTATACCTAGAGGAAATAATTAGTTCCGTGTGCTATGTGAATGTTGCCTGATTTGTTTTTCTTTTTGAATCTATATATCTTAGAATCTTCATTCGACGCGTATAACACTCCTTCTTTTTGAAGACTTTTAGTAAGAAAAAATTCTCAATGAAACCA
>Ga0325410_1003428_pt1 | contig 17896 bp, 10 predicted proteins | sample PopdelMetagenome_16_FD_206182 | JGI IMG/M metagenome (GOLD analysis project Ga0325410, IMG submission 206182) | Populus deltoides microbial communities from Bellville, Georgia, United States - Xylem-PdIQD-R3 | ecosystem: Host-associated > Plants > Phyllosphere > Stem > Wood/Secondary xylem...
ACTTTATTTTACCTTTAAAGAAAAACAATTTAACAGTAGGCTGAAAAGTTTATACCTTAGTTTAGTAAAATAAATATAGAATTATATGGAATAATAAATAATAATAAATTTGTTCATTCAAATTAATGATTAAGTAGGAAATTAAAATAAATATGCTATTTTTCAGAAGAAGAAAAAAAAATAGAGTATTTGTCTCCGTAGTTTTAATTGGTTTGAATTAATATAATGAAATTTTATTTTATCAAATCTAGCATCAACTTAATATTTAAAATTATTTTTAACATTACGAGACTCCCATACAATACTAACCAAAATAAAATATCAAATCTAATTTTAAGTTAATATGAAATGATTAAATTAAAAAGAAAAAAAAAACTTTGTGATGGTTTGTGTCTTTCTTCTATATTGTATTCCATATTTTGTTTTTTTAATTTTTTTTGTTTTACATTATTTTATGTGTTTATGATTCTAAATATTATTTCATAATTTATCAAGCATTAATTTTATAAAATTAAACCATAATTTTTAAATTAAAAACAAAAAAACCTAACAAAGAAAAAGATGGTTGCCGAAAAAAAGTGAAGATTTTAAACATTATTTTTTGATATTATTTTTTAATAATACCATAAATGCTAGGCACGAAATTCATCTTGATAATAATTTTGGAAAAATTTCATTAAGTCAATGGAAGAAGTAAAACATTAATATATACTTAAGATTTTCGGGGAAAAACTTAAATGATCGGCTGAAGAACTTCAAATTCATCAAATTCCTATAAATTATTAATTTTAAATAATATCCTCATTATATTCGCTACTAATATTTTTTTAATATAGAATGTCTTATCCAAGAAACTTCCTTTATAGGTAATGAGCTTTTTTTTACCCTGGTAATGGTAAAAGTAATGCTGTTACGCGTTAGATTATTAGTCTGTGTAATATTATTATGATAATTATTGTTTTTAAAAATATTTTTTATTTAAAAATACATCAAATAATATTTATTTATTATTTAAAATTTATTTTTAATATTAATATATAAAAAATCCAAAAATACTAAAAAAAATTAATTTTAAATGAAAAAATTGAAATTTTAAACAAATAATATTTTAACTACAATTTAAAACATCTTTTTAATTTTGATTGGCTGGGTGTCATTTTTTAGTGGGTTGATGTGTAAAGAAAGGTGCAGTCACGACTTCTACTCATGATAACATGAGAATATATAAAGATAAAGATATTTTAATAAAATATTCTCATTATATTAGATTATATTTAGTTTTATATTTTTATTATAATCTCGTATCATTATGGGTAACTATTTTTATATTTAATATTGTAATCTTGTATTATAATTAATCATAGGTGATCATGGTTTTTATGACTAATTATATTTATTTTCCTTGTAATTCTAAGTTTGATACTATATAATATATGAGTCTTATATAGTTGTTTTGATGTTTTAATTTCTTTTTCCTCATTTCAGGGTTTTGTTGGCTTCTATTTTTCTACACCTAGAAAATACTGTCAGTCCATTGTTATTGGTGTTCTCAAGCTTTATTTTCAAAACATATTGAATCGTTAATTACACCTTGGTCTTACGTCCTTCGATGTGAAATGACATCTCTATCAAAGCTTCCACGTGTCGACCCCATATGCCAAAAGTTTCTAAGATGTAACAACTATCGGCTCACATTTAATAGTGATACTATGACAAATATTTAACTAACATGTGATATAAAATATAAAATCTATAATAATAAAATTAAAAAAATTAAGTTAATTTAGTTTAATTTGATTAACCTGATATTTTGGATATAAGATCATGTTAACCCTTTAAAAAATAAAGTTGTTATATTATAGTCGCACAAATTAATTACTCTATCTTAAATAAACAAGATAGTATAGAGTAAGTAAAAGGTCGATCCCACGAGGAAGTTTTAGTTTATATTTTTATGCTATACGATGTGCAATTGGAGGGGGGGATTGTGAAGTTATTTATGACTATAATAAATAGAAAGAAACAATCAATGCTAAATCAAAGAAAACTGAAATTTATCAAGAAAACAAACCTTGATCACAAGTCCACCTACAGAAATCAGAACTGATCATGGAAATGAAACGTCAATTTATACTCTGAATATTTATCTTTTCTTACGTTTATTAGTTAATAGATCCGCTGTATAACTAATCCCAACCATCAAACAACCACAGTGTATGCACTAGTAATTTAATTCAATGACAGCCTTAAGAACTAGATAAGTTGATTAATAAAGAAAACATAACTGTCCGCAGTCCATATTTGATTTGATCGAATGTTCTGCCTAAAATTAATAACGTAGATCTGTTACAATTATTAAACTTAGTTGCTTCACAAGTTCATATATCACAACTCTGGTTTCGATAGCAAATTTAACAATAGATTGTTCACAATAATAACTTAACGTCCGCTCTAGCAATTAAAATAAAAAATCCTAAGAAATAAGCATAGAAAAACAAACATATTCATTCATCATAAACTAAAAAGAAGAGGTAAAATAAATCTCACAATTCTTGAAATCCAAAGGTTTTCGTGTCCTTGCAACCAAGAAAAAAATTTAGCCTTGAATGTCTGTTGAACAATTAATCAAAAAAAAAAGAAGAATGCATGAATTCGGGTTTGTGGAGGAAAGGGGTGTTTTTTCTCTTTTGGTTGACTGTTGCCCTTTTCATTTCTCTATTTCTTTTTATATCATAGGAAACCCTAATCCATTTTCTACAAAAATAGTCCTTTCTTAAATAGACAATTTACATTTAAGTGGTTCAATAATAATTTTCTTAAAAAAGGTGATATAGCCTTGCATAAAATCTTCAAGCTTTGACTTTTGACTTAGAGGAGCTACATTGCCAGAATAAAGACTTGGATGTTTTGGGATGTAATTTAGACTTGTTTCTTCACAAAACCTGTCTGCTGGTAGAATTCATATGTCATCTTAGAAAAATCATATATCTCTAATATTAGCTCCTTTTCTGCTGACATTTGGTGCTCTGATAGGTCTTCAAGTCAGGAATCCAATAAAATTGCATTTGCATCAAATGGACTTCTGTAACTCAAGATATTCAAGTCGGAATGGTCAAAGGTCAACACTGGCAGAATGCGAGATTTGTCTTTGAAGGCTGTGATCTCCATGCTCTTTTTCTTTTTATTTTTCTTGCTATATATGTACAGAAAGGTATGGATGTTAGCTTTCTAATTCCAATAGAATCACGTCGTTTCGAATTCTCGATCTTAAGTTCTGCACAAAACATCGATCGGAGATCAAATCTGTCAATTATTTTCAATTTACTTCTTTTTGAATCTTACATCCAAAAGTGCCTTCAAAACATAAAACAAAGAATACCAAGGCATTTTATATATAAAACATAGGCAAACTACTAGGTAAATATGGGTAAAACTATCAAATAATATGGTTGCATCAAATACCCCCACACTTAACTTTTTCTCATCCTCGAGAAAGGAGAGATGAAATTAAACTTAAATTAAATAAGTAAAATAACTATGACTAATTTCTTAATTTCTCATTAATGTCTAAGAGTATAAGCATTGTAAACAAGAATACAATCAAGAAGGATAAAGAACATAAATTTTCATGAATTTATTTACATGCGAACTTCAAAACTTAATTAATCATTGGGATTTAAATGAAATCTATGCCATGCTAAAGTGATAGGTCCTCTCATTGATATACACTCCAACACTTATTTATTTAAATCTCTCAAATTCAATCAATGAATATGTTCTATCATAAGCTTGCTCTTCAATCTCATCTCCATTACTAAAATATTACAAGCAATGCATGAATCAAAATGTATTACTTTTTTTTTATTGTAATGGGGCTAAGGTTAAGGTGAGGAAAAAAAAAAGGAAAAGAAAAGACTAAAACCAAAAGAAGTCGAGCATTCTAAAAAAATTGATTTTTGAAATAAGATATCCTATCAAAACACATAAATTTTCTATTTTTAAGCACCAATACTTAACTTCATTTGATTTCAAGCTCCATCAACATAAAATCTTAAGAACACAAAGGAACACTTTTCTTTTCTTTTTCTTTTGTTTTGTTTTCTTTCACCTTTGGCAACTTTGCCCATCTTTTCATCAAGCATCACTTTTTTTTTGTTCTCACATAATTTCCAACCATAATCCATGAGATATCAAGAAGTATATGCTATACTAATCCTTGGCCAAGGGAAAAGGAAAACATATAAAAAGTTAAGGCTTACACATAGATAAAGCAAAAAAAAGATAAATAAGCTCAAATGGCTTACTAAGGATAATATGTTTAGATTGGCTTTTTGGCTCAAGTGGTTAAAATTCCTACTGCCTTTATCATCTTCATGTATGCATGTAATGTGAATGTAATCTTAACAAGATATGAAGCAAGTTCTAGAGATATATATCATTGAAATAATGCACAATCAAAGAATATAATTTTAAAGGCTCAAAAGCTTGCATTGGTATAACACAATAAAGTCAACATGACATATTTCCAAAGTCAATCCCTAGACTAATTAAACTTTAAAACTTGTATGCAGATTCATTCATTCGATTTATATTTTCATTTATCTCAACTAATTCTCATACACAATATTCATATTCTCATAAATGAATGGGAGTTCAAAAGATAAAACTGAGATATTTTTTTTTGAAAAACAACAAAGAAAACCAAAATTCTCTCAATACCCCTACACTTTAAACATGACATTTTCCTCAATGTTGAAATAAAAGAAAAGAAATATAAGAGAATGACAAAAATAAAGTAAAATGCAAAAAATAAAAGATAATAGAAAAAGAAAGCAAATCTGATTTTTTTTCTTTTTGTGCTGGGTTGCCTCCCAGTAAGCGCTTTTGTTTTATGTCATTAGCTCGACACATCGTATGCTCATGCTTTGTAGATTGGTTCAGCTAATTCCATAGAAGCAGTGAGTTTTGATGTCCAACCTTCATAGAAAGGTTTCAAGCGATGCCCATTGACCTTGAGCACTTTGTTTGTTTCTAAACTTGTAATTTCAATTGCACCATAAGGAAAAACATTAGAAACAACAAAGGGTCCAATCCAATAAGAGCTCAACTTTCCATGAAAAAGTTTCAAACGCGAATGATAAAGAAGGACTTTGTCTCCAATATGAAACTCCTTTCTTGTAATCATTCGATCATGAAGACTCTTGGTCTTTTCTTTGTAAATCCTTGCATTTTCATTGGCATCATTCTATATCTCTTTCAACTCTTATAATTGCTACTTCCTTGCAATCCCAACAACATCATACTCCATGTTACATTGTTTAATGGCCCAAAAAGCTTTATGTTTAAGCTCCCCCGGTAGATGACATGTTTTTTTTCATAAATCATCCTATAAGGTGACAATCCTATAGGTGATTTGTAGGCAGTCCGATAAGCCCAAAGTGCATCACCAAGTCATAGACTCCAATCTCGCCAGTTAGGTTGTACTGTCTTCTCCAAAATGGACTTGATTTATTGATTTGAAATTTCAGCTTGGCCATTCATTTGAGGGTGGTAGGTTGTGGAAGTCTGATGAGTCACATGGTATTTGCGGAGTAATCTTCTGTTGAATGATTGCAAAAATGAGTGCCATGATCACTAATGATAGCTTTAGGGATTCCAAACCTGTCAAATATGTGAGTCTTGACAAAATCTAAAACAACCCTAGCATCGTTAGTTCGTGTGGCTTTCACCTCAATCCATTTGGACACATAATCAACAACAAGAAGGATATAAAGATTACCAAAAGAAAAAGGAAATAGACCCATAAAATCAATACCCTAAACATAAAAAATTTCACTTACAAGAATATTCGTTAAAGACATTTGATTCTTATGACTGATATTACCTGTTCTTTGGTATTTTTCACATGATTTGCAAAAGTGATATGCATCCTTAAAAATAGAAGGCCAATAAAGACTACTTTCAAGTACTTTATGGGCAGTTCTTTTTGCTCCAAAATACCCACCATAAGAATAAGAATGAAAAAAAGTGAGAATGAAATGAAATTCATCTTGGGGTACACATCTCTTAACTACTTTATCCACACAAAATTTCCACAAATAAGGAGTGTCCCAAAAATAATATTTAGCATCAGCTTGTAACTTGTCTTTTTGGGATGTAGACAAACCTAGAGGGAATTCTTTGAAGACTAAATAGTTCACTAAATCAGCATACCATGGTCTTGTAGAGGAATGTAACACATACAACTGTTTATTGGGGAATGTCACTCTTGTTGTTTCGGTTTATATATCCTCAGCCCTCAGTCGGCTCAAGTGATCAGCCATATGGTTTTCAAAACCTTTTTTTTTTTTTTTATCTTTGATATCAAGATCAAATTCTTGTAAAAGCAAGATCCACCCAATCAATCTTGGTTTGGACTCGTTTTTCTTTAAAAGATACCTTAAAGTTGTATGGTCAGTAAAAACAATGACGTTTATACCAAGTAAATATGACTTTAATTTTTTAAGAGCAAACACCACTGCAAAAGTTCCTTTTTCAGTTGTATGGTAATTGCATTGCGCTCCGTCCAAAATATGGGAAGCATAGGCGATAACATGCAAATTCTTCCCTATTCTTTGCCCATATACAGCCCCTACCATATAATCACTCGCATCACACATTATCTCAAAAGGCTCATCCCAGTTTGGTGGCTGGATGATAGGGGCAGATGTGATAGGCCTCTTAAGCTCATTATAGGCATCTTTACATGCTTGATCAAACACAAAATCCACTTCTTTAGCTAATAATTTGCATAAGGGTGCTGTAATATTTGAGAAATATTTGATAAAGCATCTATAGAAACCTACATGGCCAAGAAAAAAATAAATTTCCCTCACGCATGAGGGGTAAGAAAATGATGAAATGACATCTATTTTAGCTTTATCAACCTCTAACGCAAAGACATAACATGCCTAAGTACTATTTCTTATTCTACCATTAAATAACACTTTTCATATATGTATATGTACCAAATAGACATGTAAATATAGTTTTTTCTTGATCTTCAGGATTAATAACAATCTGATTATATCCACTATATCCATTAAGAAAGCAATAAAAAGACTTAAATGCTAGACGCTCAAGCATTTGGTCCTTGAATGGTAATGAGAAATGATCTTTGACTGTAAAAAGATTAAGCTTTCTATAATTAATACACATTCTCCATCCACTCGAGATGCAAGTAGGAATGAGTCCATCATTTTTGTTCTTTACTAGCGTGATTCTAATTTTTTTGGGCATCACATGATAGGCGCCACCCATATACTGTCCGTGATGGGGTAAATGACTCCTGCATATAATAGTTTTAAAATCTCAGCTTTCATTACCTCCATCATAGACATATTCAACTTTCTTTGCATTTTCCTTGTTGGTTTTGCATTGTCCTTTATTAGTATGTGATGCATACACATCTAGAGACTAATGCCCTTAATGTCGGCTAAAGTCCATCCAATGGCTGTTTTGTGATCGCACAACAACTTCACAAGTTTTTCCTCTTGCGCACTTGTCAACCCTTTTGCTATGATAACAGGAAGTGTATTGTTGTCTCCAATGAAAATATACTTTAGATTATCAGGAAAAGGTTTCAACTCTAACTCGGGGGCCTGTAAAATAGATGGCAAAAGCTTTTTATGTGAAAGTATTAAATCAACAAAGACATTACCATGAGGAACGATTTGCAAAGCTTGCAAAGCCAATGTTGATTTGTGCACATTTTAGGGAACACATATGTGTCTCTCCATCTCTTCTATTTCAGTAAAATCATAGCCATAACTCAAAGCCACACTTAATCCATCCTCAGAATCAAAATCAAAAACTTCTTGCACACACTTATCAACTTGGTCATGACATGTGATATAATAAACAATTTATATCATCATATTGCACTTAAAGTATCATTAAATTCCCTAACTTAAGCATGTTTTATAATAACAAGTCTAATAATATAAGATGTCTTTAATTTATGGTAAATGCTCATTTCAAATGCAGGCATGTTTCATAATTTAAAGGATTGATTGATTTGTTTAACTATTGAAATTGAGAAGACAAAGAGAGGGCTAAGCTTGGAGAAGAGATGCCGGTTCAATTCAAACTGGAACATCATTCGGTTATTGGATTATAACTGGAGTTGTAGAACTTGGATTTAGGTCTGGTTTATATGGATGGAAAGCTAAGACATAGGCCTAAAACTTTCATTAAACGTCCAAGATTCAAAACTACCATTTTCAAGCTCAAATTGTAGCAACAAAAGAGATGCCAGAATCTGTCCTGTAGCCCAGACACTATTCAGTGTTCAACCCATATCTCTAGTTTTAAAAGTCCAAATGAGCTCATTCTTGTTTTGTTGGCTGAGACAAATTCCCAGAACGTTCATGAAGACTATCTGTTCAAATTCTGACGTTAGTAATGATGTGTTGTTCAGACAAGAAAATAATGGTTGTCATCAAGTCAAGAGGTGGTCACCCACTTAATAATTAGTCATCAAATCAATAGTTCTGAATTTTAGCCTATAAAAGGAGGCATTTACCATACATTTAGACATCTTGGTTTTCAAATCAAGATCTTACTCTTGCTCTCTTTTTTTGTATTTTGTAATGTTCAAGTTTTATTTTATGTTATATTAATCTCTTATTTATACTTTTCATTTTGTTTCCTTTACTTAGTTAATGTATATCATTATTATGTTTTTATTTTGTTTATTTATATTTCTCATCTTTATTATGTTTAGCTAAGTTTATTTTATCAAGGTGAAAAGGGTACACTAATGGAGTAAGAATAAGTATAGTATAAACTCAACATGGACTTTAATGTTTGATACTAACATGTTTTGTATTTATTATCTTACTTACTCTTAATACCTTGCTTGTTAAATAGTTAATCTAGATTTGTGTTGTACAACCCTTGATACAACAAATACTTGATCCTTTCATAACCAATTGTATGGTATAACCAACACTTGTGTTATGAAAGGAACATGATTTGTTGTTAACATAAGTTATCACCATAAATATCTGATCACATTTACAAGTATTGACATTACTCAAATAAGATAATTAATATAATCATGTTAATAATTTATAATCCAATTGGAACCTCCTTTGTGTGTTTTTTCCAGTTAAGTAATAAAAAGAGTTTATATTATACTTATTTGAAATACCATTAATTGATCCTCTAACCTTGACATTTGTTTTATCATTGTTTAATCCTTACATCAATATCACATCTTAAAAGTTCTCCTCAACTCCTTTTCATTTATTGTTTATAATTTTATATAGTTCACCTCCCTATGGTTCGACCCCGATCTTGCCGGGTTATTTATTACTTCGACACTCTTGCACTTGAGATAACACATCAATCTTTTGATTATGTCAGTGCCGACAACACAAATATATTCTTGACATTCTTACTCAGGCTGGTATGACTTCATGCAAACCTGTTGATACTCCAGTCTCTACTTTAAAAGTTACCATACTGCCAGATAATCTATTTTCTGACCCTACATCGTCAAATCATGGGTGTTCTTCAATATCTTACCTTCACTCGCCCAGATATTCGTTTTGCTTTTAATAGAGTTTGTCAGTTTATGCATGCTCCTACATATTCTCATTGGATCGCCGTTAAACATATTCTACGCTACCTTAAAGGTACGACATCTTATGGTTTTCATATCACTCGTAGTTCCTTCTTTAATTTACATGATTTTATGGATGCAAATTGCGCTAGTAGTATTGATGATCACAAATCTATGGGTGGTCACCTTGTCTTCTTTGGTCAGACGCCGATTTCATGGAAGTCAGGCAAGCAGCGCACAGTTGCTCGCTCTTCTACTGAGGCTAAGTATAAAGCCTTAGCAGACGATATTGTTAAGGTCATCTGGCTTTAATGTTTGTTAATAGATATGTAGGTTTGCTCTGTCTCTGCTCCTACCATTTGGTGTGATAACCTTGGAGTCATTTATCTCTCAGCGAATCCTATTTTTCATACTCGTACTAAACATGTTGAGGTGAATTATCATTTTGTATGAGATCGAGTTGCGAAGAAAGAGATTCAGATTCATTTTATTTCCTCTCATGATCAACTTGCAGATATATTTACTAAGCCGCTTTCCTCTGCATCATTTACTACTTTTCGTTACAAGCTTCGGGTCAATCCTCCATCCTCAGCTTGAGGGGGCATATTATAGAATGTATGTATGTATGTGTGTGTGTGTGTGTGTGTGTGTGTGTGTAGGAATTACTATAGGATTATTTCAATGTTGTGATTCCTATAGTTAACTTAAGTCATTCTATTATTCTCAACTCAAAGCACCTCAATAGCCTTTAGTGAGTGGTCCCACATATTAGCAATAGTCATGGCATGTGGCCTACATGCAACTACTATTACATTTAGGGCTGAGCATTTCCGATTCGGTCCGGTTTTGAACCAAAATAAACAACCAAATCGAATTATTTTTTTTTTAATTTTTTGAACCGAACCGAACCGAAAACCGGTTCAAACCGATTAATTTCGGTTCGGTTTTTTTCCCTTCCAAACCGATTCAAACCCAATGGTCCTCTACCAACACTAGTAATATTCCTCCCTCTGTTTTGGATCACTGGCCAGGTCTAATGTGGCTTTTGAGAAAACAATATTTCAATCCCCAAAATGTTGTTTTGCCCTCCCCAAACACCCTGCTGCTGCATCACTTGTCATCTCAGATGCTAAAATTTGAATAAGAAACAAGCAGAGCATAGGCCTCAATTAGTAATCAGAAAAGTAGAAACCTTTTTTCAATCTTTAAAAAAAAATAAGTGAAAGTACAATAATGTACTGTTTGACAAATTATTTGAGATGCCTGCAACTGCAGGTAAGCAAGCAGTCCTGTTGGTGGACACTAACGTCAGAGATGGGATTTTTTTAACGGAATAGAGAATGGAGGGGCTTTTCTTGGTGGATCTGATAGTCCTCTATTTGGCTGTTATTAGGCCAACCACAGACTCAACAGGAGAACTAAGATCCGAAGAAAACCCAAAGGAACCAAATCCATAAGATCAAATCAGAGCAGATAGTAGAGGGAAGGGAGAAAAATCAAAACAGAGCAGAGAGTAGAGGGACGAGAGAAAAAAGAGAGTAAAATGAGAGAGAATGAGATATGCAGAGAAGGGAGGGGAAGGGAGGGGGGCAGTTAAGGGGTAAATGTTACTTTAGGGTTAGAAAACATTCCTTTTATAGTTGTTTTTTTTTTTTTAAGTGCTGGATGGTTGAACCGGTTCGGTTCGGTTCAATCGGTTTCAGACTTTAGAAACTGAAACCGAACCCGAACCGAACCGGAATTTTTTTGTGATTTTTTAATCGGTTAATTCAGTTTTTTTTCGGTTCGGTTTTTTCGGTTATTTTTTTCCCGGTTTTCTCGGTTTAATCGGTTTATCGGTTTTTTTGCTCACCCCTAATTACATTGAATTTCTAATGGTTTGTGAAGAGTGTTTTCATCCCTTTTTTACATTTTGTATTTTATTTTGTGTTATGTTTAATGAGTTTATAATATTTTAAGTCTCAGATCACATAGTTATGTTATACCTAAGATATGATACCTTCGTTAAAGTTTTTATGGTGAAATAAGGTTGGCGCTCAATACTTTGTAATAGGGTTAAGAGGGTAAGATTTTGGATTTTATTTTCAGTGGATTTTTTTAGATGTAAAGGTTATTCTCGAAGTGAAAGATGTGAAATTTATTGGATTGTATGATATATATGCGTTTCATTATTGTTTTCATTAAAATCATTTACATAATATTGAATTCAATGATCACATCATGAAATTCCTAAACTCAACATGATTTCAACAATTAAATTTAGGCTGGCTAGAGAACCAGCCCGAGATGCGGGGCTCGTGGCAATAGAACCTGGTGAGATTGCAGCAGAACCAGGAGTCTATGCATTAGTAGACTTAAAAAAATGCAACTCTGAAGGAGGAGAACCTGTACTTGCAGAATGATCATATGAGAAACAAGCAGATAGTGACATAAGGGTAGGGCTGAGGGGCTATTGGATGGTGGTAGACAAGGTTAGGCAATGGGCTATTTGGTTGGGTGGTCTGTTGGTATGGTGGACCGGAGGTACAGTGTAAAACCTCTGGGTGAAAAATCATAAATTGACTAGTTTCATGTAAAACAAACAAATTCATAACTCTTGATCGGGTTGTTAGACAATTCTGAAAATTTACGTGGAGCCTTCTAATATGATGCCTTAGCTTGGGTTAAAATTTCAGATTTTTTAGAGAAATTCAGAAATTTGATGAAAAATTACAATTTGACTAGTTTTACATTATTGGACGTAATTTTAAATTTGACCATCAGATTGAGCTGAAATTTTATGAGGAACCTTAAACTATATTGACTAAAATCTGGTTAACATTTTAGGATGAATGGAGCTCGGTAGTGCTAGCAAAAAAATAAGGATCGTCAAATGGAAGCAAAAAAGACTCATTTAGAGTGAAATGGTAATTTACCATTAAAAATAAAACAAAACAGCTCCTTTTATGAAAGAAAAATAAAATAAGAGAAGAACGTTAGAAATCAAGAGAAAAAAACAAGAAAAAGTGAGAGAGAGTTTTGAAACTTGTAAGATTGAAAGATTTGGAACATTAAATTAAGGAAGAATCAAGTAAAGGAAGATATAAGAAAGGCGAGGAGGGCTGGCCACACTCGGAGGAGAAGAAAAGTTGGGAGAACTTAGATTGGTAAGCATGAAAAATTAAGATTCTTACTTGAATGAAGTGTTTTTGAGTTTATTTGAGTAAGTTATCAAACAATGACAATTAAATTTGATTTAATTTCTTATATTCTTGACTTTTAAATTAGGGTTCTTATGAGAATTTGGGGATTTTGAGAAAAGTCGTAAATATGATGGAATTGAGGTAGAATAATATAGAAATAGTGAATGTAAGTAGTAATTAAGAAAGAAATTGAATAAGTTTGAAGAAATGAACTTGTAACTAAGGATGAGGAAATATAGGAATGAGGTTTTGATTGTTTTATGTTTAAGAAATGATGTTTTTTTTTAATCTTATTTGAAGTATTCAGAATATAAACAAGTGAAGAAACATCATAAAAGTGTGAAAAGAAGGAATAAATAATGGTAGGAATAGTTCATGGAAGAATTCTTTAAGTGAGTTAGAAGAAGAAAATTGATTAAAACTATATGTTGAAAATGAGGTGACAAATGAATGAAAATTTTGATGCAAACCCCAATTCAATAAAAGATATTACGTGCTTCAAATTTAGGCATGTAGGAGAAATAATAATGGATTAATAATGTAGTGCAATATGATTGATTCAGGAGTTGTTTCAGAAGCAGGGCATCAGACAGGAGGAGTTAGGCCATCACAAGCAGACGGTAGGTGATTCATCACTTTCTTTTAAAATTCCAAGTTTCATTATTAGTTATGAGTTGTTTATGACATATTGATATGAAAAAAGTAGTAGAAGAAAATTGTTTGTAATATAATTTGGATGTTGGGTAATTTGTATGGAATTACCGATTAGATTGGATAATATTCGAAGAATAGCCGGATGTTGGGTAATTCGTATGGAATTACCAGTTAGATTGTTGGCTATCTAAGATGGTTAGCCGGGTTTGAGACAAAATTGTGAATTATCAAATTAAAAATTAAGCAATGAGTGTTGGTTGCAAATGTCCTATAAGTATAGGATTAATAAATTATGGATAGGTTATTAACGTTGATATGTAGTAAGTTAGTGATGAAAGACAATTTGATATATTTTGAAGAATTGTGAACATAATAGCTTTATCATTTTTAATGTGTTATCTTCCTTATTTTTTTTTATTAATGTTATGTATACACGTTTTTCACAAGGTGACGCGAATCGTTAAATATGCGTTTTGTGTTTAAATCTGTTTATTTTATGGGATGTAATATCTTTGCTTTATATGTAATTTGTATTATATGTAAATTTTAAAATATGTATCATAAAGATGTTTGCTTTTGGTATCTATACATTTAACAAGTATGAGTAAGGAACTAATATTAGTAAACTATTCGAAAACAATACTTAGTAATTATAATCATGCATGTTTAAAAGATGGATGCATGTTAATGTAATAATTAGTTCAATATAAATCTTTTGAGTTTATAATTGTTTGTAGTTAATATTTTATTTGTTGATATGGTTGAGAAAACACAATGAAGTATGGTTATGTGAAAATTGTATGATGAGATGGGATATGATCCAGGATGGTTGGATTGAAGTGGAAGATTTGAGTATAGTGATTGAATGAAGTCTAATCGATAACTTGATAACATCAGAAAACAAAGGAAACTTTACTAAAATTTTTTTAAAAACAAATCACATAATCTTAGACATATTATTCAATACTTGACATTAGTAAAGAAATGTTTGAGATTTCATGACATTATAATTTGAAGGTGTTACATACAGTGGGGGAGAAAATTAGGGAAGCGATAAAGTTTGGTAAGTGAGGAGGATGGATAGGATATGAGGAGGTATGGGGGTATTGTGCTATCTGTTTAGATTTTACAAAAGGAAACACATCTTCATGAAACCAGACATGACGGGAGACATAAACACGTTGAGATGTTAAATCAAGACAGTGATAACCAAGATAAGAAAAGCTATAACCTAAGAACACACATGGAGATAAATGAAAATCCAATTTATAAGCATGATATGAACGCAAAAATGGAAAGCAAAGACACCCAAAAGTACGTAGAAAATCATAATCAGGAGTACGATGAAACAAACACTTAAACGTGGATTGATTTTGAAGGACAAGAGTAGGTATACAATTTATAAGATGCACTAATGATTAAAACACATAATTCCAAAACTGTAATGGATCACTACATTGTCCTAGGAGGGTAAGGCTAGTTTTGACAATATGTTGATAACGATGTTCAACAGTGCAATTTTGCTCATGATTATGAGGACAAATTAATCGGTGATGAATACTAATAATCTAAAAGAAATTATTTAAATTATGATATTCACCACCCCAATCAGTTTGAACAAATTTATTTTTTTTGTGAAAACTTATGCTCTACAAAAACTTGAAAACGATGGAAAGTAGAAAACACATCAGATTTCATAACAAGAGGATAATACCATATGTGGTTTGTATACACATCAACAAAAATAACAAAGTAACAAAAACTATTAGAGAAAAACATAAGAGCAAGGCTCCAAACATCACTAAAGATTAAATTAAGTGGAGCCATGGTTTTGTGACCCGTAAGTCTTCACAACAGACACGATGACTTGCCTAGCGGACAAGCTATTTTATTTTTTGAAGCTCAAAAAATTAAAAACGCAGGAAGTATGATGACTTAATTGACGATGCCACATATCAATAGTTGCAGAAATGCAAGGAGACCAGTAAGCCTGAGGGATTGACATGGTAGAAGACTCAGACATAACATAGAGACCATCGTTACTCTGATAAAATTTCTAAACATAAATTGTGGCTTGGTAATATAAGGAATATAAAGAATGTTAGATAAGGTAAATGTGTGTTTTGGGTTATATAACATAGTATGTTCAATATTGGATATGGAAAGGCCCTTAACATCACCAACATGCAAATGATCATTACCGAGATATGGTGTAGACTTGGTCAGAGTCGCAATATCAGACGTAACATGTTGATTCATACCAGTGTCCAGGAACCAAATAGGAGTAGAAACATTACCAACAACAAGATGGGCAATCGGCTGCTGTCCATTGCTGTGAAACTGAGAGCATTAAGGGGTTGTGTGGCCGAAAGAGAAGTAGAGCTGACACTTGATGTTTTGCTCAAAGGATCAATGAGGAGATCACTGCGAAAAGCCAAAGTTCCTTTTATTCTACTACCAGTTGCTGTGCATTTAGTTGGTGTTAGTAGACCCCTGAAAACCATGAAAATCAGACTTATATTGGTGGTTGTTGGGACGCCAGGTGCCATGAAAACAACCTCTATTATGGCTAAAGCTGGGGCTGTTCTGATACTAGGCAAGGATGGCCAAAGGTAGCAGAGGCGGTGTGAGTAACAGAGGAGGGTTGGCAACCATGGATTGAAAGGAAGTCTTGTGAAGAAACTTATGGGTAATTGTTGTTTGTAAACTTCAACAAAATAACTTACTGAGTATTGGATAAGGAAACCATGGCTAAAGTTGAGGTCCCCATAATATGAAAAGGAATGACAGAAACATGAGAAGAGGAACCTTTGTTTTGCTCTACAAAAAAGGGGGGTCTGCTACTGTGGGAAGGAGCCACCGACAACTTGTGTGTGGCCGGTCAACGATGCTGCAACACCGATCTTGTAGAGGGAGAAGTTGGCAACAACAAAGTCCATTAGGGGGAGAGGAGTTTTAATGTGTTAAGGCTCTAATTCCAAGTTAAAGAATAATACGAGGCTTGGCCTATTAGTTAGCCAACATTTTCTATTTATACATATAGGGCAATATACGATAGTTAATGTAGAGATTACAACACTAGAGTAGTCCTATAATATTTCCTATAAATATACATTCCATAATATTGTTTTTATGCAAAAATTATATTTTTTTTCTTAAAATCTATTTTTAAAATTATATATGTTTTAATTTATTATTATTTTTTGTGTTCATGTATGTTTGTTTTTCATTTGGTTTAATTTTTTATATTGAATACATGTCAAGGTTAACTTTTTATGTCTAGCTACTTGAATTTGATGTTGTGTGCATGTTTAATTCTTGAATTGTCTTTCATGCTTGCATAAAACTTATGTATTTTGATATAGATTGTTTTTGTGGTGTCTTTTTTTATTTCTTCAGATTAAATCTATGTTGAAATTTATTTTTCATGATGAGATAATTTTTTTTTCTGAAATTCTTGCAAATTGATTTTTACATAAGAAATTTAAATTTGAAAGTACATGTTTGGATTGCTTTGATATTAAATGTGGTTCCTTTGAATTAATGTATTAAAATTGTTCAATTCAGATTTTTCTACATCACATATTTGGCTTAAAATTCAAAAACCTGGTTTATGCATGGTTTTGATTATTGTTTTTTCAATTACATCAATTGAATTATTTTTTCAAAATTAAAATCCTTTTCAAACTTTTATTTGAATATGTTTTATTTAGCAATATATATAATTATTTAGGTTTTTTTTGCACATATAGACCTTTAGATTAATTTTTTTACATTTGGCTTAAAATTCAAAAACCTGGTTTGTGCTTGGTTTTGATTATTGTTTTTTCAATTACATCAATTGAATATCTTTTCAAAATTAAAATCCTTTTCAAACTTTTATTTGAATATGTTTTATTTAGCAATATATATATATATATATATATATATATATATATATATATTTAGGTTTTTGTTTTTATAACAATGTTTTTTTGCACATATAGACCTTTAGATTTTTTTTTTCATTTGCCTATCATCATGAACCACCATCCCTCAATGATCTTTATATATATATATATATATAAAGATCATTGAGGGATGGTGGTTCATGATGATATCTTATGTGAGAATGTGTTATGGTTTTATCTGGTTTGAGATGTGTTCAAACAGCGTTACCTTGAATGTGAAATTGACCTCTACTTTTGAAAATTAGTCTTGCTTGTGTTTTTTTCTAAAATGTTTGTCTGATTAGATGTTGATCTTGTTGTTTGCTCTCTTTAGTTTGATGTCTCCCAAAGACAAGATCTATTATCTTCTTTTTTTAATTATCTATTTATTTATCCGTAAGAAATGTTACTTGCTTATTTCGTCTCTTAGATATCATAACCCTTGACTAATTTTCCCTTAGATAATGAGGTTTCTCGGTTATTATATCCTTCCACTAACTAGAAAACACCGATGAAATATTTCA
>Ga0325410_1003430_pt1 | contig 17895 bp, 12 predicted proteins | sample PopdelMetagenome_16_FD_206182 | JGI IMG/M metagenome (GOLD analysis project Ga0325410, IMG submission 206182) | Populus deltoides microbial communities from Bellville, Georgia, United States - Xylem-PdIQD-R3 | ecosystem: Host-associated > Plants > Phyllosphere > Stem > Wood/Secondary xylem...
GAGGAGACCCACTATGTCCAAAGCAGGATCAAATGATTTGGTGATTGCAACTAGTATGCATTTGGATTGTGGTCCGACCTATGCCCACCACATATTCTCTAAAGTTTACCATATGATTTTTTTAATTATTGCAAATGAGGCTAATATATTTATAAGCAAAAGCAAGTTTGGATTTGAAATGAAGAAATGTTATCTTAATAATCCCTTCACAATTATAAAAATTACCCATTATTGTCCCCGTTTGAGTTATAAATAATTCTTTCTTGGATAATAACCCTTGACTAGGATCACCTCACATACTAGGGTAAATTTTTAAAATTCTCCAAGTAAAAAAATGTCAAAAAAGATAGAAGTGTCACAAAAAGGAGCAAGAAAAAATAAAATAAAAAAAACTCTCTAAAACATCTTTAATTAAAGGCAAAATATAAAGGGGGATAAATTTCACAAAAGAGAGACAAAAAGAAGAAGAAGAAGAAGAAAAATAAAAGCTCTTCCAAATGTCCCTAATTGAAAAATAAATCTCGAATGATAAAACATAAAAACAAAACTTGGAGAATTAAGACCATAATGAGATCGGTCATAAAAAAGATAAAATATAGACAGCAAGCCTAAAAGATCTATGTATGAAATAAATAATTCTGCATCTTTTAACCCTTAAACACCACTTGAGTCTCATACATATCCATTCTTTCATAATTTTGAATCATAACCTATATTACATGCTTTCAAAAGTCTTTTCTGATTAAAAAAAAAAACTTATTTGGGTTCAAAGATGATAGTCTCTAAAAAAAGAAGAGAAAAATCATAACCTGAATATACAATATATGTCATGCAATATTTACCAATAAATGTACAAGTTTAACGCAATACAAAGCAGGATACTCTCCGTTTTGAAAGTTAAAAAATACCTTTGAAACCTTTTCTTTTCAAATTTGTTATGCAAAAATTTATCTGAGCAGTTCTAACCAATTTTTTTTCCTTCTCTCAAGCTCAAAGAACCCTCACTCTATATGCCAATTAAATATCCAAAAGTGTATCTTATCATTGAATGGTATTTTATGTTCTCGACCAAAAAAATATAATCATCATGAAAATACTTTCAAATTTAAATCCTGATGATTTATTTCAATAATTAGACTTGAATGAATCAATTATTAAAATTTATGGTCTGATCCCAAGTCATGAAAAATAATTTTGCAAAGTTCATGGCAAAGATAATGTTGATGTATGTGTACCTCATGTGGGTGAATAATTATCTTAAGAGTAATTTTATGATAATGAAGGTGGAACGCCTATCTAAAAGAATTTGAATAATGATGATGATGGGTGTGCACCTCCTCAACTAGGGGAGATGTTGTTTAAAGAACATGGCTAAATCAATTGATAATATTTTAATTTGAAATATTTTGAATGATGATAATGCATGTTAGCCTTCTCAAAATTTAATGTTATAGATGGAATGCTAGCAAGAAGAACTTCACGAACTAAAATTGGTGGAGCTAACAACCCTGTTTTTTTTATTATTATTATTAAAGATGAGCAGTAGTAAATGGAGCTAAGTCTTCTAAAATCGAAGTAAACTGGAAAGAGAGTAAATTGTCACTTTCCAAGTGGTAGTTGAACGTGTCAAATCTATCAGAAGAGTGAATGGGAAGTAAAATCACAAATAAAAGGCAAGTTGTATATGAAGTCAATATTCTCATAATAAAAAAAAAATTGTGCTGCTAAATCCCAAGATGAAGGGCAAAATGAACACTCTCTAAACATTACTAGCGGGTGTAAAGTCTCTTAAAACAACAAGTAGGAAGAATTATAATTGGGGGCAATACTACCATTCTTTAAGCATTATAAAAATGAATAGATAATTTGTGTATTTGGACACGAGCGTAATAGTGATTTAAACAACTAAAGGACATCAAGACGGAAGCAACAAACTCAAACACATCAATGGAGAAATTAAAAAAAGAGACCTATATCTCTAACAAATAAGTATTTATTTATTACTATGCAGTGATCTTATAAGGCCCCCATGTTAACCTAGCAAATTTGAACCCAGCAAGGTTCATTGTAATTTTAATCTTAGAAAAACTCTAATAAATTTGAGTATAACAAGACTCTTACAAATTTAAATGTAGCAATGTTCATTGCAATTTTGAGCCTAATAAGGCTCCAACAAATTTGAGTCCAACGAGACTCTAAAAAAATTTGAACCCATCAAGGTTCTTAGTAATTTCAAGTCTAGAAAACTCTAGCAAATTTGAACCCAACAAGGTTCATTTTAATTTTTTAGCCTAGCAAGGCTCCAACAAATTTAAATCTAAAAGGTTTCCTTTAACTTGTTTGAATCCAACATGTTTTGATTTTAGTTCTTTGTAAAGAGAGTGGTCGTTTCCAAGTTGACTCAATTTTTATTTTTTATTTTTGCAAAAAAGGGTGGTTGTCTTCAAGTTTACCCAATTTTCTTTTTTTTTTTCCCATAAAAATGAGTGGTCATCTCTAAATTGAACCAATTTTAAATTTTTACAGAGAAGATCACCTCTAAGTTGATCTAATTTAGATTTTTCAAAAATATCATTTTCTTTACAATCTTACCACTACACTGAGCCTATGAAAAAAATGTTTTTTTATGACTTCATACTATAAGCATTGTAAAAAGTGTGCAACTTTTTTTTTATTCCTAACTTAACTTGACACATAAAAATAAATAAAAGTGATGAAAAATAACAAAATAATTAAAATTGATTGGATTTATTGAAAATAATTTTTTTAGAATTCTTTATTTAAAAAATAATAGGGAGTCAAAACTGGGTTATGATAAAAAAAAGAAGCAAACAATGTGTCACATGCTTGCCTAGTTTTCGATAACCAGAGAGGTTGATGAAAAATTGGTTTGGGGATTTTTAGTCAAAAAAAACCAAATTTTGACTTTTTTTCTCCTAAAAATACCTAAAAAAAACTCTAATAACCTCAATAAACTCATTCCTCATCTAAAAAAATCCAAATCAATTCAAAAACACAAAATTCAATCAAAAAATTATCTTTAACCTTAATCTAATTTTTCTGACAATATGAAAGGTTAAAAACACTTAAATGAGACTACTATCTTTAAGATGAATATTTTAACGCCAAACTTGATTTTTTTTTGTTAAGGTAATCTCGCTTTTATTTTTTGATGACCTTCTCTCTTTTCTCTCAAACTCAAGGATTGAGATGTGAACAAAATAAATTTTTGAATTAAAAAGTACAACTTTCAAACTAAAATGATCAAAAAAGAAATAGAAAAAAATATGAAGGTATTGTTTTTTTTCCAAAAAGGCCTTGACAACATAATACGAAAAAAAAAGAAAGGGATGTATTTTTTTCTCACTTTCAATTTTTGCCCTTTTATTTTTAATATTTTAAAAATAATAAAACTTAATTAGCACCAATCTAATATTGAGATGTTGTTTTGACACCGTGATAACTTATAAAAAAATAAATTATAAAATTCAATTTTCAGTCAATATAATATAAACAATTAAAATTAAAGTAAAAAAATTAAATAATAAAAAATTAAAGACTAATAAAAATTAACAAAATATTATTCCAAGAACAATCTCTTTTAAGTTTTTCATAATAATATAATGTAATGTAATAAATAAGGATGTCTCACTTCATTTATATATTTTCAAAACATTATTTTGATGTAAGCATTTGGTGTTACTTGACACCATGTGGAGACAAGGTTTCACAAATCAATGCTAACACGTGTTCTTTGTTCGGCGTATTTAATGAGCCCCAACCGTCTTCTGCAACCTTAATTAATCCGTAATCTGCTAACACTGCCAAAGACTCATTCAGAGACACAGAGAGAGAGAGAGAGAGAGAGAGAGCAAGGGAGGTATTCCATTCTTTATGATCATCAGCTTCATTCCCGGATCTTGAATCCTTCAGATTTGCAGACCTAAGAACTTCAGCAGCCTGCCTGCCTACCTTCCTAGCTAGCAAATCCCCCAAAATGCCAAGTGATGGGCAGCAAGTATCTCAACAATCACTTGAAATCAAACAAAATGACAAGTTCTTCACAAGGATTATGTCCAAAGAATCCTCCATGGCCAATTCTTCGAACAGGGTATATTATGGAGGTGCTTCAGGTGCAATTCCATTCATGTGGGAATCAAGGCCAGGTACTCCAAAGCACACGCTTGCTGATACCTGCATCCCTCCCTTGACACCTCCTCCTTCATATCATTCATCTTCAAAATCAAACTCCATGCACAAGAATAATGCAAACCCAAATATCTTGACCACTTTATTCCAGAGGCTCGTCCCTAAAAGGACTCGTATGTCGCCATCATCTTCAATGTCTTCAACCTCCTCCTCCTCGTCATCTTGTTCGTCATTTTACTCATCACAATCAAACTTCATGAATTCAAAATCTAAAAAGAGCTACGGTTTTTCAAGTGCAAGATCGCTTATCTGTTACAGGTTTGATGAAAGAGACGATGACTATGACAATGATGGACATGGCCTTAGATCACCTATTTCAACTTTGTGTTATGATGTTAAACGTAAAGCCGTGAATGGGTGCCATGGTTACCATTTCATGAGGAACATGAAGAGTGCAGTTTTGTGACTCTTACGGCATGGATCATTGGGCTAAGCTAAGGCGCTGCCTTGTTTTTCTCCGCTTCTTCTCCCCCTCTTGTTGACATGGACGTGGTACTGCTAATGTATTGGTTTTATTTCAATTATCATGTAGAACAATATTGTGAGTATTGTTTTTGGATGTTATTCTTTCGGGGAATTATTATTTTAGCATGTTAAAGATTATCAAAATTAATGAGCTCGAAAGTCTTGATCACCGCAACACCTTCAAATCTATCCTGCTAGTAGTAACAAATCAATCTCGTTTCGTATTTCTTAGGAAGTAAATAGAAAATATTTTTTTATTGAAGGTAACAAAATAATTAACTTTATTGAAAATTATACTTGATTATTCATGATTGTCAAAATTATGGAAGTAGACAAATGGTAAAATGATAAGAAAAAAGTGCAATGAGGCAATCGATCTACATAATAATTCTTAAATCACTTACGTAAATTATAATTATAAAAAAACTGAAACATTTAAGATAACAATTGTAAATCAAGACACAGATTGAATCGAATTAATAGTGCCATAATTGTTTTTTTTATCACTCAAGTTTTTTTTTTTTAATTTTATCTTTTTAAATTGGGGCCCGTTTGTTTGCTGGAAAGTAGTTTCTTTTTGGAAAGTGAATTCCGAAAAAATGAATTATTTTCTGATATTTAGTAGTGTAATGGAAAATAAGTTGGAAAATACTTTTCAAATTTGATATAATCAGAAAATAATATGACGTCTCTAAATTTTTCACTACTTCCGGAAAGTGTTTTCCGCCCAAATTTTCCAGGAAAACACTTTCCTAGAAACCAAGCCAAATTTTTCTTTGACTGGAAAGTGTTTTTCATTGACCAACTTTTCTAATATCAAACAAACACAGAAAAGTTTGGAAAATAGTTTCCCGAAAAGTAAATTCCGGGAAACAAACATATCTTGGATTTATATGAGATTCGACTTAGTGTCTTGCTTCGATTGACTTCAAGTTGGGTTCTCACAATGTCAAAAAAAATTAAAATAAAATTAATGATCGATCGATGTTTGATTTGGCAAAATACAATTTGATTTCATTAATTTAGAACAATTGAAGCTTTAGAGATCAAATTTGAAATTGAGATTAGTATTGAGGGACTGAATTGAATGAAATGTCAAATTGAGATTAGTATTGAGGGACTGAATTGAATGAAATGGAGGGAAGTGATTGTTGCATGTAACTCAGAAGCCAGAGTGTGAGAAGGTTTGTTGCACTTGGATGACTCATGCGATGTACATTGTTCATTGGCTAACTTGGGTCGTGAATTTAACAGGCTAACTCAAGTTGACTCCAATATTTTTTTTTAAATTTAATTTTTATTCTCTAATTCAATTCTTCAATATTGGATTGGTGAAAAATTGGGCTTCATAATTATTTTTAAAATTTTTTTTCATGGGGTTATCTCATTCTCATGACCTTGATTGCGAGTTTGGAAGGTTATTCCAAGTTGACTTGAATCGTTTTTTTATTTTTTTAATTAAGTATTTTTTTCAATTTTATCTTTTAATATTTTTTTGATTGATAATTGAGTTTCATGAGTTTTTTTATTTACTTTTTATAGGATTATCAGAGTTTTATTACTCGGATTTTTGAATTTAGTAGGTTATGCTAGGTTAGCACAGGTTAATTTAATAGGTCTTCGTCTACATATTTAATTTGTTTTTTTATTAAATATATTATTATTTTAATATTTTTAAAAAAGTGTTGTCTAATGTTTATTGAGTTTTGAATTTATTATGAAATTTTTTTATTAAAAAACACGTTAACAACATCTACACATTTTGTTTTTATACTAAAACAATTAATATGACCACCAATATTGATGCATAGGTTACTGTTCCAATAGTATCTATTTTCTTTTCTAGGTGAAATTATTGTATTTTTCAAGTAATATATAATTGTACTATAATATTAGTAATTAAATAAAAATATCAAATAATTTTACTTACACTGTAATAGGGGAGGGAGTGTTTGATATAATTGATAAAAATAGTTTCGATATATAATTTTTTTGTGAAATTATATAATGTATATTTAGATAATACAAAAAATAATTTTTATCTGAGAAATTTGTGTTTATTAAAAGAGATAAGACTATAATGCCCTTGGTATAAAATATAACACTAACGTTTACCACCCAGTAAATTCCCCTTGTCTGAATTTTAACAACTTCCAAATTTAAAAGCATAATAATAATAATAATAATAATAATAATAATGACTGGACCAGCCTCATTCTTCATCGGAATATAAACTGGCATTTTAATCGGAAGATTACACCAAAACAGACAGCCTTTCTCCTAAACAACACTATCAACAGCCGTTACATTGCCGCTTTCTCCAGAGCAAACTTGACATCACCACCCCTCAAACCTGCAACCTTACCAATCAAATCTCTCGTCCTCCACCGCCAATTACAAACTCTCTCAATCTCCTCGCCTGACCAATCACCTCGCGAGCATTTTCTCACCATCATCAAAACTCAAACCTCGATGCACCATGTACTAACTCGTGTGTTTGATATTGCGGTAATTGTTATAATTGTATTTTAAAAAAAATTATTTTATAAAAACTATTTTTAGTTGAGATTGGTTTGAAAAAATAGATGTTTAATTAAAACTGTGGTTAAAATTGAGGTTGAAGAAAAAGTAGTTTAATGTGTTTGGTTAAGAATATTTTTGAAATTGAGGTTATAAAATAATTTTAAAAAATATATATTAATATTGATGGTTTTTAATTTAAATACTGTCGATTTAACTACTGCTATTATGTCATGAAATAAATAATACTTTATATAAAATATTTTTTATTGTTTCATTAAACTATTTATAATTTCATTATGTACAAAATTCATCGGACAAGAACTACAGTTTCCATGATTTTTTGAGCGTACAACAAAATCAGATAAAATATCATCAGAAACAAAATTGAAATTATGATCAAATTCTACAAATATCATGCCTTTATGTGATCTCCTTCTAATTTATGTAGTATTATTAAATAATATTAAACACTAATTTTTTTTTAATAAAATACAATTAAATATTAAATATTTTTACTCTTTTTTTTCACTCTCCACTGTTGTGAACAGAACAGTGGAGAGTGAATTAATTCACTCTCCACGCAGACAAGAAGAGCACCTAAAAGACTAAGGGAAGAGCAAAGGGAAAACAGAAGAGAGGAAAGTGGTTTCAGTAGGCCGGCCCTCCATCACCGTCATCATCATCTTCAAGTGTAGCTACAATTACGAGGGCTAGGGGAAGAACAAAAGGAAAACTATTGAGAACAACCCTCGTGGTTGAACAGAAGAAAAATGGTTTCAGCAGGCCAGCCCATCTGTCTCCCTTGACGCCTCCAGCAGCGCCACGCCCAGGTAAGAACAGTTCTCATGGTTTTCTCATCTGGACAAAATCCATCCATACCCGAAGCACTGGTCAAGGAAGGAAGATGGGAACAACTTTATACTGTGTTTATAAACACAATTGCATGAACAGGAAACGAAAAGTATATAATTTCTGCTTCAGTAAAATTGAGTTTTGAATGCAAATAAAGGTGGGGTCCATGCATGAAAACTGCAGCTCATTTTGTAACCAAACGTTATGTTGGTACTGTTAAATGAAAACGTTGCCGCAAACGCTTAGCCAAACGGGCTCAAATCCTTTTATCAATAGTGTCCATGAGTCTTCTACGAAAAGAAATTAATTAAAACAGAAATCTGATTGTGTTGAGAAAATTGTGAAATTTAAATCTTTGGGCTAAAATAAATGTTATCATATAGACTTTAGACATTAAATAAAATAAAACAATTATTTATTTAGTTTAGTGTCGCCTTGTCTAGTTTCGTTCGGTCTATATAATATTATTCACTATATCAAACACTATCTAAAAAAACTAGCTTATTATCTCACCTACTTCATTATTTATATGAACAATAAAGCATTTTTTTAATTTAATTTAATTTTTTTATCCTTTACATTTTCTCTATTTTTTTTTATTTTTTTAATTTTTTTCTATTTCATCATTCAACAAAAATAATTAGCTTGCCACCTCACCTGCTACACTATTCATATAAATAGTGAATTACCCTTTCTTTTCTTTTTTCTTTTTCATTTCTCTTTTTTTATGTTCATCCTTTCTTTTTTTCTCAACTTCATATTTCAATATTTTCTTGATTTTAAATTTGTCTTTATAAATTTTCCGGAATTGTAGCATAACGCTGGTTCATCAAATCTGTCAGCATCTAAAAAAATAAAAACAAATTTAACAATATAACTTTTTCATGATAATTTTTCTTTTGAATAAAATAAAATAAATATTCTATAATTAAATTATTGTAAATATAAGATATTAAGTTGAAAATTATAAATTATGGTTTTGATTTTTCTATAAAAAATATTTGTAATCTTGATATATTTTTATTTTTTATAAAATTATTTATTTTCATTTTCAACAAATGAACATATTTTCTAATTTTCCATTGAAAAAGGAAATTGAAAAACTAAAAAACTAAAAAGAAAAAAGAAAAACAATTTTCTATTACTTAAAATACCCTCCTTTTCACGGAATCTATTAATTTTTAAAATAAAAATATGAATTTTAAAAATATTGACAAAATGAAAACATATCATTTTCTGTTTACTATTTTCTGTTTTGACTTTTTAAACACATCATTTTTTACTTCTCTCAAATATCTTTAAAAAAAAAGAAAAAAGAGAGAGCAAAGAAAAATATTTCAATCAAAGAATAAATAAAAACAATAATTAGAGATGAAATTAAAAAGAAATGTCGTGAAAAGGGTTGAAATTAGCTAAATAATTAAAAATTTTAGAGCTAAGGACTGAATTAGAAAAAGGTAACAACATGCAATGACCATTTTAATTCAATTAGAGATGAAATTGAGAAAAAAATATTAAAATTAGATGAAAATAATATAAAAATTAAAGATTCAAGGAATGGATTCAACAAAAAAATAAATTAAAGGATCTTTTTAAAAATATAAAAATTTTATTAAAATTAAAATAACATCATTTTATTTGTATGAAAACAACGTCATTTTATTTAAAGTGAAATGACATGTTTCACTCTTGTAACAATAAAAAAAAAACATAAAAAAGATGTCATTTATGTACAAATAGTACCCTCTTCCTTGTGCATGGACATGGGTTCAAATAGTACCCTCTTTCTTGTGCATGATTTCTGCCACTATTTTTTTTTCTTTTTTTTTCATGGTTTTTGGCTGGAATTTTCTCTCTCGCATGCCTTCTACAAATGCCAAATATCTAACCTTGTACGGATGGGTTAGATCCAGCCCCTGAAAAAAACTATTTCTTCTTCATTGCGCCAAGGTCAGGAACACTGTACTTTGTGGATTGCGCAATATTTACGAATGCCAGAGTTAAAAATATTCATAGGTGAATATTTACTAACGCCAGAGTCAGGAATATTATAGGATGACTTTAAAAATAGAACAAAGACAAACTCTTAGTAATTGAAGACAAAACCAGCAATGCAGTTTGCTTCAGGTAGGACGTTTAAGGAGTGATAATATCTTCCATTTCGCGTACCCAGTCCCATACCATATAATTTTTTTTTACCATTTAGGGTTCCTAGTAATCATAGTACTAGGTGACAACTCCTTAAACAAGACCTTTTTCCTCTAAAGAACAAGATGTCAGATATCTGTTCTTTTTCCAAGAGATTTATTTTTAATCGGTCATCACGATGTCTGGGTGTAACAATAGTATAAGCTATTTTACACCAAGTGACAAAAACAAAATATATGAACTAATTACATACAATATTAATTGAATAAAACTAAAGTAGGTTTAATGTCATATTACTACCCCAATAAAAGAGATTAATAATTAAGTTACGAAACATCCTTAATGTTGATTTCATTTATATTACAAAATGTATTTAATGTATTAAAAAATTACATCATCTTCACCTAACCAAAAAAAATGCCAGGTAAGGTCTATTATTCTATCTAAGTCAGTGATAACCCTAAAAATAATTTATTTTTATAATATTAGAGTATATTGCAATAAATACATATTAAACACACATATATCAATGATATAAGCAAAACTAATTTCACCAACTTTTTAGTAAATACATCAGTCTATGTCATATTCCAATTTAGTACATTTCACTCAATCCTTAATGAACTTTTATTTCATCATAGTGCTAATTTAACTATAGCAATCACATTATCAAAATTCTTATTCTCAACACGTTTAATTCATGCCACAATTTGGTTTATCAAACACATCTAATTTGTATGATTGTGTGTGTATATCACGACCATATCTGGTTCACACCAGTGTTTTAATTCATAATATGTTTAAATTATGTCATTTTTCATCTCCCAAACATATTTATGTCCTTTCGGCTTCCAAAATACTCAATTTATTCTAACCAAACACTCATGTCCTCTTACCACGTGATTTGCTATTTTAACATTTTTAACAATTATTTGTCTAGTTTAATCTCTCGTAGTCCATACTTATCATCACTAGGTTTTATCGTTTCAATTTATTTTTTAACCCAAGTTATGATCCTGCATACTATTTTTTACTTTATTCCGAAAAGACTTAAAGCTTGCACTTTACCTTGACTTATTATTTCTAATGGAAACTTTCCTAACTCAGTGAGATTTCGATTGAGTTTCTTTTATTCAAAAATTTATCTAAATGTTGTCTTGCCATTTCCTATACCAAACATTTTATAAAATTCTAACGTCATTATCACACGAGTAATTTCATATAATAACCTTATTTTTATCGCATTTCAGATAATTTGCCAAACATGAATAATTGAAAATCCTAGATATATTATTATTTTTATTTATCCACAAACATTCTAAACAATTTCATGGTTGAACCATCGCGGAACTTTATTATATCACAATTCAAGAATAGAATTCAACAAAACATTTATGTCATGAACTCAATCACAAATTCTTATTAATCCAACACTCAATGCCATAAGTATAATTTACCACTTTTATTTAACAGTTGGGTTTCACCCAAGATTTTGTTAACAATTCAACCCGTCAATCATCTAGGCAATAATAACTTCATACAAGTTCATTTAAACGGAATTACATATTCCAGTCATCAAACAAATTGATGTCACTAGTCTATTCCAGTCGGGCACTAGTCTCATTACTAGGTAACTAGTTCAACAACATAGCCTACTATTAGGCATTAGCCCTATTACTAAATAACTAGTTACGCAACATAGCCCATCATCGGACAATAGCTCTATTATCAGGTAACTAGTTCCACAACATAGCCCATCACCAGACACTAGCTCTATTTTCGAGTAACCAGTTCTATAACATAGCCTATCACCAGGCAATAACCTCATTTTCAGGTAACTAATTCCATAATATAGCCCATCACCAGGCACTAGCCCCATTGCCGAGTAACTAGTTCCACAACATAGCTCATCACTGGGTACGAATCTCATGATAATATCCATTTATCGGCCGACAGACTTTCTCACATGTTAGTTATTTTATTGTTCTCATCACCCATATATTTCTGACATTGACTTTTTTTTTCTCGATGTCATGGTCAAACATGAATTACATGTGATTATTGCAGTTATGATCGATAACAGTTCTTACATAGAAATTTTTATCATTATGGTCAAATACAAATTAAACATGATTATAACCATTACGATTGATAATAGTTCATACATAGAAATTTATGTTTTCGTGGTCGAAAGTCAATTATAAGTAATTTATCGTTGTTATGGTCAATCACACTTTATATCATATCATGTGTTTTTCACCTATGCATTTAATTACAACACATCCCAATTTTTATCTTGAAGGCATAAGCTCTTAAGTAATAATACGGTACACAACACAATCAACTAACCATAATAAATTTAACAATTTCCAAACAAAGTTTAATTAGATAAATAGAATAAATCTCTTATCTTAATTTTTATTGTCCAAGTTCTTGAGAAGTTGAGTCTTACCCTGTACGCTTCTCCTACAATTTCAATTTGAATTTCATCAATATCTCCATACAACACATCCAAACAAGTTCGCAGCCAGTTTATATTATGCATTTACACATAATTCTTTAATCCTCTACATATAACCTTTCCAATAATTATCTTATTACTCCTACATGCAATTTTCTTGACATGCCTTACAATATGTTTTTATAATTTATACTTTGAAATATTTAACATTTATAGAAATTTAATAAATTCTTTGAAATGTTAGCTTAAAAGACTTGAATTTAAAAAGTTAAAAACAAAGTGACCGTTTTTAATCACAAAATGATATGACATTGGTGAGATATTTTCAATATCATCACATGCATGGTCAGATGTTTTTTTTTTTAAAATCAAGTTACTAATCACAAATAATAAGTAAAAGGTTTTAATATATATATATATATATATATATATATATATATATATATGTCTTTTTTTATAAATGATATTAAATTCTTGAATTCTATGTCACTTAAAGTTGGCTTGAATAAAATGGATTAATGACATGTTTTGTATCCCTATTTTTATTTATCTATAAATTTTTTTTTATATAATTTTTTTAGTATAAATAGCTTAATCTATCAATTATGTCAATTTAAATAGAAACTTTTAAAGAATTAGATATTAAATATGAATATAATAAATATTATAGATATAATTAAGAAATTAATGATATATTAAAGACTTGAGTAATTATAAAACAATAAAATAATAAATTGAGTCATAAATCATTTTTTAATGGATTATAGCCTTTTATTTTTGTTATTGGTGTGACATGAGTTTGTATTATAAGTGACCACTTTATATTTGGAAATGTTAAAAAAAAAAAAAAAAACACAATCTACGCATAAACTAGGATAGTAGCCCACACTTTACAACCAGTCAATAAAATTTTTTATTTTAAATGTAAAAAAAATATAAAACTTGATTTTAAGTATCTTGAATCTAGCTGCGGAGCGAGACCCAATATCTTTAGGTTTGGCAATAGAACCAGATCCAATAGCATTGGGTCTGTGGCCGAACTAGAGTCAATATCTTTGGGTCTAGCTTCTTGGATTTGTCATCATATCAAAATAATATAAAAACATAAAAAAATATTAATTTGAAGTAAAAATAAAAATAAAAAAATTTCAAATTTTTTTAAAAATATTTTTGAAATGCAAAAACAAACATGCTTTAAAAGAAAATTCAACTCAACCTCAAATGACAAAAAAATATCATCACCTAACTTTTGTACAATTTTAAAAAAATCACATCAATTTATTTTCTCTTTACAATATAAAAAAAAATCAATGAGAGAAAAGAAAAAAAATTGAAAATATCTTAAAAGAAAAAAATTAAAGGAAAAGAAATTAGTTGCTGGTGTATTGGGCACTTCTATGCTATGCGTTATTCATTGTGCTACTGTAGAAAATACTGAAGATAGTGATGATTGAAATACATTTCGTGCTTTTAACCCATCCTAAATATTTTTACATTTAAAAAAAAATATTTTTGACCCATTGCGAAGCGTGGGCTAATATGCTAGCTATTATATTATTACTTAATGGTTATTTTTTTAAATATATTTTTTAAAAAAATATATTGAGATAATATTTTTTTATTTTTAACATTGATTTTTTATATCATCACATCAAAATAATACACAAACATAAAAAATATTAATTTGAATTAAAGAAAAAAATAAAAATTTTCAATTTTTTTAAAGCATTTTTTAACGCAAAAACAAACATGCTTTAATAAGAAAATTCAACTCAACCTAAAATGAAAAAAAAATTTATTATCACCCAACTTTTGTATAATATAAAAAATTTCTATCAATTTATTTTCTTTTACTGTATGAAAAAAATAAAATGAGTGAAAATAAAAAAATCTAGAAAGGCAAAATAAATTGGAAATATCTGGCGGCCCAACCAAACCCAATAATATTTTTTGACTAATAAACAAAAAAGATAATACATTCCAAATGCTAAATTATCGTCTATAGTATAAACACTATATTTATAGTGTGGTCCATAATGCATTGAGTTAATGTTTACGGTAAATATATAGGTAAATATATAGTGTTTTTTCATGTTTTTTAAAGTATAGTATAATATGATAATCAAAATAATATTTTAAAAAATAAAAGCAAATGAAAAATGTTATTAAGGGAAATCAAACAAAAAATGAAATAAATTAACATTTATAAAACCCAAAAACTAATAAATTTTCTTTTAATCACAACCATTGATTAGCACCGGCTAAAACATAACATCATGCTGTTGTGACCAGCTTCCATAACCCACCACCTCACATCACGTTGACACCACCCTAGCCACCATAGTTCCCACACGAATCGCAAATCCTCCATTGTGAACCACCCAAGATCACGCCACCATTACCAAACATGATATAGGACTTGGCCGTATATAGCCTAAATCACAATTTCTAACCAGCTCTGTAAGCACTTTCCCTGTTGCATGAAAGGTTTTCGACAATTTGTCCCAATAAAACACACAATTAAAAAGAAGACATCTCTCTCTCTCTCTCACACACAAGAAAAAAAAAACATCAGAAAACTTTAGTTGAATTTGCTACTAATAAATCAAGCTCTGAATGTGGTCATCAGCTATGATGGTTCAGTGAATTAATGATAATAATAATAATGTTGGGTATAGCAGCTTCAATAAGAGGAGGCGTAGGCATTGGTCGCCGGCTTAGCTTCGCTATCAGAAAGTGTGTTTTCTTCTCTTCTCCTCTCCTTTGCATTATGTTTTTTTCTTTAATAATTATGTTTTTTTTGTTCTCTGTGACTGCCATTTATTTATGCAGGGAATCTTTAACTTGGTACCGTAATCTACTAGTTCAAAACCAGTCGGACAGTTTTAATGACACACCACCTGTTGTATGCTGTTTTTTATGGGCACAAAGACCTGGTGTTGTTCTTGAAAATTTTGCAAGGCATATGAGCACTGCATCATTGGAGCTGAGGACAGACAATGATTTTGTTAGATTTTCGATTACTAAAGATGGGTATTCAGCAAAAGAGAAGAAAAGTATGAAAAAGGTGCCCAGATATGTTAAAATGTCTAAAAAGGCGAAACTTAATGAACTCCGGTTCTATCGCCTCAAGGCCAAAAAGAAGATGAATTCTCCTAATCCTGAAGTTAGGATTAGATATAAACTTGAAAAGGTTGGACCATTTTTTTATTTTACTTTTTTTCAAGCTGGGCTTGCATGTTCTTAAATTTTGTTTTTTTGGCTCAGGCCAAAAGGAAGGAAGCATGGTTGATTGAAAAGCTCAGGAAACTTGAAGTCCCCAAAACCCCAGGTGAAGCATATGATCCTGAAATATTAACAGAAGAGGAGAAGCATTACCTCAAGCGTACTGGCGAGAAGAAGAAAAACTACGTTCCAGTTGGCCGACGAGGGGTTTTTGGAGGCGTTGTTCTCAATATGCATCTTCATTGGAAGAAGCACGAAACCGTCAAGGTTACTTGCAAACCTTGCAAGCCAGGCCAAATTCATGAATATGCTGAAGAGCTTGCTCGACTTAGCAAAGGGATCGTTATTGACATAAGACCTGACAACACCATTATTTTCTACAGGGGAAAGAACTATGTGCAGCCAAAAATCATGTCTCCTCCAGATACCCTATCTAAAGATAAAGTGAGTTTGCCTAGTTTTTTTTTCTTTTCCTTTGAAATATCAGTTGAATTAGTATATTGTTTCAATTGAAAATATAGCACAGAGTGAAGTTCCCGAAATCCACGCCAATTTCCCAGGTTCACTACCGTGGCTGTTTTTATGAACTTGGAACAGGTTTTTTTTTCCTCTTCTTTTCTGCTGGTTTCGCAAAATGCCTTCTTGATAAATACATATTTTCAGGACTGTTCATTGCTTAAATAGTTGCAATATTCTGTTAGGTTATGAACTTCAAAAATTTTGTGGAGGAGCTAATAGTTCGGAGCTTCAGTTTTCTTAATTTTTTGTTTGATAGGAAAGCAATAATAGATCACTAACTTTCTTGTGAATTTTTTTCTGTTAATGGGCACATTTTATGCCTAAAAGATATTGGTAGAAGATTGTCCACTCAGGTTTTTATTCCTGAGGGACTTTTGTTGTACAGCTATGTTGCTATAATCTTATATTTTTTTCTGTTTTAGAGTTCAATGTTTTCTCTGCATCTTGCTCTATTTTTCTTTCTTTCTGGTTCATTATTTTCAATGACTCACTGAAATTGAAAACTATTTGGTAGACGAGGACACAGTTTGCAATCTTCAAGGTGTGAGGGGATTATGGGTTGGCAAGCTAGTACTCTTACCAGGCTTTTTCTCTTGATGTTGTTATGGAAATACTAGTCTTTGTAGTCATGTGAAGGTAAGCGTGGGAGGATTCGATTTTCAAAAGTTTGCCAACAACTCAAATTTCAGAAGGTTGTGGTTTGCATTAGGTGATACTTTTAAAAGGTTTTGGCTTATTATGGTGGGATAGACTGATGCAACTGTCATTCTCTTATGGGGAAAGTATTTTCAGCTTTGACACAACATTTCCTGAGGAAATACTAGTCTTTGTAGGCATGCGGCGGTGAAGGTAAGCATGGGAGGATTCGATTTTCAGAAGGTTGTAGGTTGCATTAGGTGAGACTTTTAAAAGGTTTTGGCTTATTATGGTGGGATAGACTGATGCAACTGTCATTCTCTTACGGGAAAGTATTTTCAGCTCTGTCACAACATTTCCTGAGGAAATACTAGTCTTTGTAGGCATGAGGCGGTGAATGTAAGCATGGGAGGATTCGATTTTCAGAAGGTTGTAGGTTGCATTAGGTGAGACTTTTAAAAGTTTTTGGCTTATTATGGTGGGATAGACTGATGCAACTGTCATTCTCTTACGGGAAAGTATTTTCAGCTCTGTCACAACATTTCCTGAGGAAATACTAGTCTTTGTAGGCATGAGGCGGTGAAGGTAAGCATGGGAGGATTCGATTTTCAGAAGGTTGTAGGTTGCATTAGGTGAGACTTTTAAAAGGTTTTGGCTTATTATGGTGGGATAGACTGATGCAACTGTCATTCTCTTATGGGGAAAGTATTTTCATCTTTGACACAACATGTCCTGAGGAAATACTAGTCTTTGTAGGCATGCGGCGGTGAAGGTAAGCATGGGAGGATTTGATTTTCAGAAGGTTGCAAACAACTGAAATTTCAGAAGGTTGTAGGTTGCATTAGGTGAGACTTTTA
>Ga0325410_1003433_pt1 | contig 17884 bp, 10 predicted proteins | sample PopdelMetagenome_16_FD_206182 | JGI IMG/M metagenome (GOLD analysis project Ga0325410, IMG submission 206182) | Populus deltoides microbial communities from Bellville, Georgia, United States - Xylem-PdIQD-R3 | ecosystem: Host-associated > Plants > Phyllosphere > Stem > Wood/Secondary xylem...
AAATGAATGATTAGCTTTGGTTAATGGCATCCGAAGGGATGACCGGGACAAACGATTGATTAGCTTCGGCTAATGGCATCTGAAGGGATGACCAGGAAAAAAGATTGATTAGCTGCGGCTAATGGCATCCGAATGGATGACCGGGACAAACGATTGATTAGCTTCGACTAATGTCATCCGAATGGATGACCGGAACAAATGAATGATTAGCTTTGGTTAATGGCATCTGAAGGGATGACCGGGACAAACGATTGATTAGCTTCGGCTAATAGTATCCGAATGGATGACTGGAATAAATAAATGATTAACTTCGGCTAATGGCATCCAAAGGGATGACCAGGACAAACGGTTGATTAGTTTTGGCTGATGGAATTCGAAGGGGATGGCCGGGGTGAGTGAATAGTTAACCTCGACAAATGATGTCTTAAAAGAATGGCCGGATTTAAGATTATAGTTGATTGCAAGAATTGGTGTATATATATATACTGCAAGTTATGTATACCAAGAACATGAAGGAACTACAAATGTCACGCTTCAAACATGAGATAATGTTAATGCTTCGTTAAACTGCCAGACCATTTTCTTATTGTTGTTGTTATTATTATTAAGTAATTGCATTCTTATAAATGTTTTGTACTGTAGTAGGGACGTCATACCAACAAGGTGCCTAGGAAACCCGATACATGGGAACCTACTTTTGCAAGGAATCATGTAGTTGCATTCTAAATCATGATGTATTTTATATGAATCAATGTACTGAATGTATAACTATTATTAGATCCTTTTAGATTAAATTCGTGATGACTATTTGTAGGATAGAATACAAACTCATGACTATGCATGTATATTTTAAATGCGAACTTCTAATCATGCAAACATAATATTATAAGTTTATGTAAGATTCACTTTTAAATGAAATGTTGATTGTTGTTGATGTATGGATTATATATTGACGATGTGAAGGGAACATGTTCGCCGATTACCGACACGATGTGTGTCAAGTACAAAAAAAAATTACTGTTGTTTTGGGCTTGTAAAAGCCGTGCTGTTACAACTGTTGTAATACAATGAATAATAATTCACTACAATCATTTGCGTGCAATCCTTTTATGGTACCAGAGCCTCCTTCTCTCACGAGGTTAGAAATATTCTTTAGCTCCATGTCAACCGGTGTTAATCCTCCTTTCTCAGAGTCTGTTGGCTCTAACTCTACATTTTCACTCCCTTTCATCACTATCAACACCTTAAGCCAATTGCCCTACAAACTCACATCCTCAAATTATCCTTCCTAGCGTGCAACTTTTCTCACAATACTCATTGGATATGATCTGATGAAATACTTGGATGGCACTATTCAATGCCCTCCCACACCTATGCAAATTCTTCTACCTCTGTTGTGGCACTCCATACGCACTGGAACAGACAAGACCAGTTGCAGTTGAATGCTATTTTTGCTTCTATTTCTGAAGTAGTCATGTCCCTTATTGCTATGACCACCACAAGCCGTGATGCTTGGCAACATCTCACTTGCTTGTTTGCTAGCAAATCTCGGGCCAGAATTATGCAGTTGAAAGAAGATCTTACCCTTATTTAAAGGGGCTCTCGCATGGTGTCCGAGTTTCTTCATACAGTCAAGGCGAATTGCAGACGAACTCTCTTTGATTGATGCACCCGTTTCAGATGATGATTTGACATTATATGTGCTTAATGGACTTGGCTCTGAGTTTAGAGATATGGTGGCACCCATTCATACGAGAGAAACTGCTTTGTCATTTGCAGAATTACATGACCTATTAATTGGTCATGAGCAGTATCTCAAATGCATGGATGGCCACTCTTCTTCAGCATTGGTTGTCACTGCCAATACCTATCAACGGAGGTCATCTAATCCACGCTTCAGAAACAACAAAAATCGATTCAGACAGAACTTCTCTAACACAGCTCCTTCTAGAAGGCCTTCTGTTGTGTGCCAAATATGTGACCATCCTGGTCACACTGCCAAGAATTGTATCAAACTGCAGTCTTCACCCACTGCCAATTATACTACCTTTTCGGCTCTACCGAAAGCCAAATGGCTTCTTGACTCCATTGCCTCGCACAACATCACGTCTGACCTGGCTAATCTCTCCATTCACTCTGAGTATGATGGCCAGGATGAGGTGGTTCTCGGTGATGGTACAGGTTTGCATGTTGCTCATATTGGTTCCACTACTGTCTCCTCTCCTTCCCGCTCTCTTAGTTTAAAAGAAACCCTGCATGTGCCCCTCATTCATAAAAACTTAATCTTAGTTCATAAGTTTACTCATGACAATAATGTTGTTGTTGAATTTCACCCCTTCTTTTACCTTGTGAAGGATTCGACAACGGGGGCAGTACTCATGCACGGTAGGTGTGAAGATGGTGTTTATCCTGTGGAACTATGTACTCCCTCATCGCAAGCTCATGCCATCACCTTGGCTGGCACCCATGCCTCTCTTGATTGCTGGCATCATAAGCTGGGACACCCTAGTTCAAAAATTTTATCCTCTCTTATAAGAAGTTATAACTTACCTATGTCTCCCTCTCAGGGTTTATTTTCGTGTGTCTCGTGTCAGTGCAATAAGTCACATAAATTGCCCTTTAGTGTTACTTCCCTTACCACTCATGATCCTCTTGAATATGCTGATGTTTGGGGTCCATCACTGGTTCCCTCTGTTGATGGCTATCGATATTATGTACTTTTTGTCGATCATTTTACCAAGTGTTGCTGGTTTTATCCTATGCATAATAAGTCAAATGTGTCTTCTATATTTGTCTTCTATGTTGATGACTTAATTCTCACAGGCAATAAGAACCCGTTTCTGCAGCATGTTGTCACCTTTTTAGGTGAAACATTTTCTCTGAAGAAGCTCAGTGACTTGAATTATTTTTTAGGGGTGAAGGTTATTCCAATTCACCAAGGTTTATTTCTCTCGCAAAACCGTTATATTCATGATCTCCTTTCTCGGTTAAATATGACTGGTGCTAAGACAGTTCACACTCCTATGTCTGTGTCTGCTAAACTTCTGCTTGACGATGGTTCAGCTGGTTGTGATACAACTGAATACAGATGCACCATTGGTTCCCTCCAATATCTCTCGCTCACTCGTCCTGACCTGGGATTTGCAGTCAATCGTCTTGCCCAATTCATGCATAAGCCAACAGTAACGCATTGGTAACATGTTAAACGACTCTTGCGCTACGTCAAATAGACAATTCACTTTGGTCTGTTGCTACGCAACAAGTCTAACACTGTGCTTCGAGGGTTCTCTGATGCTGATTGGAGTGGTGATCTTGATGATTGCAAGTCCACCACGGCTTATATTATATTCCTAGGTGATAATCCTATCAGCTGGCGCACCAGAAAACAAAAGGTTATGGCTCATTCCTCTACGGAGGCAGAGTATAGAGCCCTTGCCACTGCTGCTTCTGATATTGCATGGATAAAATCTCCCTTGATGAACTTAGACTCAAGCTACATGAACCTCCTCTTCTTCTTTGTGACAATGTTGGTGCCACTCAGCTCAGTCTCAATCCTGTTCTTCATTCCTGAATGAAGCATATAGCTATTGACCTTCACTTTGTCCGCGACTTTGTTCAACGTGGTCACCTGCGTGTTGCTCATGTTCACACGGATGACCAATTAGCGGATCTCCTTACAAAGCCACTTGCTCGATCTCGTTTCACTTTATTGCATGACAAAATACACGTTGCTGATGGAACGTCCATTTTGAGGGGTCGTATAAGGAAATCAACGTAACTTTAACTTATCAATGATCTATTTCTATGTATAGAATATCTAATTTTATTACGTTTCTTAAATAGTTGCAGCTGTGTTTATGATTGTATATGTGGTGTTGGATTTTTCTTGTATTGGCCCAGTGGTTGTATATAATCACTAATGTTCTATTAGAGTTCTGATGTTGCCTTCATCAGAGGTGATTAATGAACCATGGAATTTGTTTGCTCCATCTTTCCTTCAAATCAGTCCTTAAATCCATTTGGCAACACCATTGATTTCATAATACAGTGACTTCAAATTGTATTATTTGTATATTTTTTTTAGTTTAACGTGGGTGTCCGAGTCAGCTTGCGCACACCTCGACTAATCCCACGGGCCCTGAAGTTAACGACTATGTAAGCCTCCAGTGGCCATCATATGAGCAACCACAGGGCTCGAACCTGAGACCACAGAGGGAGCAAACCTCTTGATCCCAAGTTCTTACCACTGGACCACCACCGAGATGGTTGTATTATTTGTATATTTGACATCATCTTGTTAAGGATAATCAAATATGATCAGATTGTTGCTAGTTCATACTGTGAGCTAAAAACGTCAAAGTACCAGTTCGTACCCTAAGCCAAAAACTTCGAAATGCCATTTCTAATGGTGACTGCTCAATCTGAACAAGTTAATGTAAGGGTTCAGACTTCAAAGCTGCTTGACTGGACTTACTGTTTTCCAACGCATACGTGCTTGTAAAAGGAAACTCAAAAATTTGACTAACCCCTGTTTATTTGCTAGAATATAGTGATTTTTATAGAAAGTAAATATCTGTAAAGTAGATTATTTTTTATTATTTGGTAATTTTATGAAAAAAAAATTAGAAAATAGTATTTGGACCATGAAAAATTAACTGGAAAATAATTTATAAATATTTGTTTTTAAGTTTATCTAAAATATATATATATAAACCACTTAACAATAAAAAAGAGAGAGAGAGAGATACAAAGTATAATTATAAAGGGAAAAAAATTATTATATTATATATTTATATATAGTTTATTTTATAAATATGAATATACATATAATATAAATATTGTAAATATAATATTATAGATATATAACTTGGTTAAATATTTTTAAAATAAATTTTATTTTTAAAACCTCAAAATAATTTTTTAAAATTAATAAAAAAAAGTCAAATTAGTTCATGGTATTACTTGATTGAGAGTTAGATATTTGAGTTTTTAGGGTAAAACAAGGAAAGTGAGATTTGTGTTAGTTATTAATGTGTGTAAAGATAAAGAAAGTGTTTTCCGGAATGCTTTCCTTGTGAGAAAGGGTCATTTTTGCTTTTGTCGCTTTCTTTGTGAGAAAAGACATGAAAGTAGTTTTTCAGAGATCACCAAAGAAAGAAAATTACTTTCCAGGAAAAGAGTTAAACAAGGCCTTAAACATAGAGCCGTTGATGATTTAGAAAACTTGTTATGTCAGATGAATTATCTTCCCGCATGCCACAGAGAAGCTACAAGAATGACTGTAGTGCAAATACCAGGTGCATAGTTCTGGTGGAACGAAAAAACCTTGGCAATCTAAGTCTTCCATTGACTGCAGAAACCAGCAAGGAAATAATGATGAAGGATTTTCAGTTATCTTCTGTGAAAAAAATTTAAATTAGGGAATTCTGGCTGTGAAGTAGTAGTAGCATGTACTAATTACAGCCTAAATCAATAAAAGAAAACGTAAATTACACGGGCAATAAACCTAGATACAACTAGGCAAATTACATATCACCATGCCATCATCCTAAAGATGTAATAGCACAATCATACAGCACAATGACCCTAGCATACAATTTCAAAGATTTGTCTTCCCCATTCTGTCGTCCTTCAATCATACCTGTCAATGTCATAAAACTCTATGTTTTTGTACTTTTGGGATATTATTTCTGCTTGAACTTTTCTTGCAGTGTCTGTTGCACAACCAACAAGAATCAGGACGGAAGTGCCTGCAAATCCTCGAAATGCAGTCAAGTGTGAGATTTGTTCGATCACAGAAGGACCAGCAGCCAGGATAGCCAAAAAGGTAGAACCCAGAACAGATATGCGGCTAAGAACCTGTAGTGTGATCATTTAGTAGAAATACGAAGTCCAAGAATCACAAGAAGCCAATCAAAGCTTAAGCTCAGACTTAAACTCGACAAATGCAATAATAAAATCTTCTAGCAGCTTCTGCAGACAATCAGCTTTGTGTAGCCCTCTGAAAAGGATTATCTGGATTCCAGAACAGATAAAAGGGTTCCCGTGGCTCTTTTGGAACACTATCGCAAAAGGTGGTTTAACTCCACACTAGACAGCTGCCAGCGTGCTGCCACTAGGAACTTCTGCAGTGTTACTAAACCCAGCCAAGTTCAGTGAAGTCCAGTGGGTCAACATGGTGACCCATCAACCTAGCAACTAGACCGGGTCAAGTTTCAAAGCAAGATGTGTGGGGGCTGAACCATTGTTGCCCAGCCAACCTGACACGTGCACTTCGGGCATCGGTCAACCCACAAAAACCTGAATTGGCCTTTTTAATATATATATATATATATCTCGTAAAAACAACATCAATTCAATGTTTTTTTATTTATAAAAATAATAAAATGAAGACTTTTTATTGACCCGGATTAAGTCGCATAATCCAAAACTCAGGTCATGGCCCTAGTCGGGTTTAAAAGAGAGACAACAAATAAAATTATTTAGGAGAAAAATGTTTTTTCATTGAAATTGTCTTTTCTGATTCATGTAAATTCTTCTGATTTGACAACAAAAGTTGTTTTTTTTTTTAATAATAGCAAGGTTCATTGAATAAAAAGAAACAAATATAAGAAAAAAGAAGTTTGGAGAAACCATGTCGATTTGAAATAAAATGGTAAAAACATATAATTTTAATAAAAAAAAAATAAACTTTCTGATGCATTTTTTAAAATTTTTTGACAAAAATATGTTTTTTTTTATGAGCATTGTTTTTTAAGCAAAAACTCATGATTGTGAAAGCATCCTTCAATTAAAAAAAAATAAAAAATCATGAATTGATCATCTTTATATAGTTACATGAAAAAAAAATTAGAATAATAAATTTTTAAAATTATATAAAACAAAGTTGCAATAAAAAATGAAGGAAAAAATATTTTACTCTGATTTAATACTAATGAGCAAATTATTCTGAAAATTGTGCATATTGGTCCTATACATAATTATCTATAGAGCAATCAATAATATAATTATAAAAAAGTCATTATCTTCTTAAAAACAACATATTTTTTTATTTCTTAGAATAATGTTTTTATAATAAAAAGCACCAAAATTTATGTGTTTTTTTGGGTTTTTTTGTGGCCATGAATAAGTTTATCAAGGTGTTTGAGGTGTTTTATGGATGTTTTGGGTCAAAAATAGGTTGAAAATGAGTTTTAAATTGAAATAAAACAAACCCTCAAATTTCTAGCGACCCCTGTCGCCAAAACTTGCAGAAAACAGATGACGTGTTGTTTGCTATTTGTTTTTTCAAAAAAAAATAAATGGGGCAGATGATAGGTCAATCACCCCTTAAGAAATAATAATAATAAAAAAACAGGTTGTAGGGGCTATGATTGGGCTAGAAGACCCATGTGCCTGGGCTATTTTTTTAAATACCCAGGCCCACACGTGTGCTCTTTTTTTTTTTTTCTATTAGTTTAAAAAAAATGATAAAACAAATTATTAAATCCAATTGAGTTAAGAAACCTGAAAAATATATATATAGCATTGTTCGCGTGAAGAGTGCTCTATCTCACACCCCCAGTGAAATCAGCAACTTTTTTTTTTTTCTTAAATGTAATTTAAATGAAATATAATAGGGGTGTCCAGACATCCATGTCATAAAAGGGACCATTATGATATATAGAAATCATATTCATACAGGTTATTCCACGTAAATGCAAAGTAGTAGCAAGGGGGCTGATCACTAAAAGACCAAATCTGCTTCCATTGAACAACCAAGAACTCATGAATGAAAATGGCCAAAAGAGTTTTTCTATGGTTCAAACTAAACAAATAAAGGAAAAAGGTGAGGTGAGGTGAGTTTCATTCATTTTGGATGGCAATGATGTAATCAAAAGAACCCAAGCAGCAGGACATCTGTAATTAAATTTCAGATTATGTGATTGCCTACTTCTTCCTATAATAAAAACTAAGATTGTTCAGTAACTGATCATTTTGATGAATGCTCCAAGGTCAATTATTTAATGCACAAATTCAAACTCAATCAGATTAGCATGGTCTAGAATTCATGTAACAAATACCTGAGGTTCTAATCATGATAGCATTTCAAGTATGGGGTCCATATATTGATTCAGGGTTTACAGTGCAAACAATAGACAAATTTCATAAGAAAGAAAAGAACTTACTGTTTTAAGAAATGCAGCTGTGCTTTTCCCTGGTCGTACTAGTGGAATTGATGCACCTTGGCGCTTCAGTTGTTCACTCACATCATCAGGGTCTAATTGAAGGAAGGTATAGTAATAGTTGAAGAAGGCTATTAATAGGATATTGGTGGGGAGATAGAAAGAACCTGCAAATATTTATCCAGTTAGCTCAAACTATATTAATCTGTGTTCTGCTGACAGAAACAGAATCCACGAGATGAAAGTTTATTGATGGCACATTCCTTTCTTCTATCTTTTTTCTTGTATTTCATGTCATTACTATCAATAGTTTGGTTCCCTAGATTATACAACACTACAACTCTAAAGTAAAATATGGGGATGGAAAATAGCCACCCATCCTACCCCACCATAAGGTAACCCTGAATCGGATAACTCAATTACCATACTAAAACAGAAAGGAAGACAGAGTACAGCATCCTACCGTAAACATTGAATTTGTTTGGAGTAAGTAGAGTTGACGCTAAGCATTCAAAAATATTTGAGCAATTTATGCACCATGACAAGGCCCTCAAATGAGCATAGAGAAAATTAGCTCCCATAACCTTGGTAAGATGATGAAACTTTTAAGCAAATAGGTTTATAATCAATAATTTTGTTAGCACCAACAAACTGTTTCCAATCAACTAACATCCTTTCATGTTTCATCAAACACAACCAACCAAAATAATAAAATACTCACCCCCTGGGTTCAAAGTCAATGCAGCTTTCTTCAGTGCAGATATCCCAGTGAACCGTGCAAGGGTGCCAGGCAGAGCCAATGATGATGTAGAAAATATAATTGGCATCACCCCAGAACTATTTACCTGCATAATGAAAGCATCATATAAATATAAAGACCAATTGAACCTGAATGGAAAAACATAAAACCACAGGAAGCCATCTCATCACAATAAAAGGAAGGTGCACATGCTAGACTACATAGCATGGTATGTGCATTGCATGACAAGCTTTTTACAATACAGGATTCTGTATTACAGCGTATGCAGTTGGAATATGCTCAAGCTCATAGCTTAAGGTGGTGAAGATCCTGCATAAATATCACACAACCAAAATATTTGGAAGCCAAATCATCAGACTTAACTTCTGAATGTCAAAGGCAGTCTTACTGTGGTTATAGATTAACATAATATCATCAAACATTATTTAATAATCTTGATGTCTCTAACCGTTGGGGAGCTGGAAAATAAGAGGTCTGTAAGTCGAACTAATGATGCTGAAGTAACAACAAGATCTTTCTGTTATCCCCCTTTTCTAGAGAGCTAAAACTAATCTGATAGGAAGAGGCTCAAGGTAACCCCAATTTTTCAAATGACATAAGACTTTCCATTGTTAATTTTTGGGGGCAAATAAGAAACATATATGATGCTATTTTTTTTCTTCTTGATGGAAGAAGAGAATTTTACCAAGAAAGATAACAGATATAGAATCAATATGAAAAATAAGACATTCTCCTGCAAAAACAGGAAATCAAATGAGATTTAACTTGATTGTTGCTGAAAGAGATCCCTAGTGAAATGAATTCAACATTGATTGCCTCTCTTTATATACAAGCAATAAAAGCAAGTGGGTAACCCACTAAATTTGTGCTTCCAAAGATCATGTCTCCACATAAGGATAACTCAAACAAATTGTATTCCTCCTTTCCAAAATAAAGCCAGTCTTTTGACCCATGATCCTCCCAAAGAAAGAGGCATGTCATTTCCCCCCATCTTCTATGGACAAATTTTGCTGTTCAGGAATAAAGCCAATCTTTTGGCCCTTTGATCCTCCCATAGAAAGAGGCATGACATTTGCCCTCATCTTCTATGGACAAATTTTGCTGTTCAAGTTGAAGAGGTATTTTATGTATAAATGCTCTCATGTACAGGTATCAAGCTGCTCTTACTTTTATGATAATTGAAGTTCTATAAGTTTTGGAATTGACAGAAGGAATCCATTTGGGGCACTCTGTTATCAAGATGATCTTCGTGTATGACAAAACCCATGCAGTTGATACACTTGATAGGCAAAATATCGTATCTAAACCAGGTCAATGGCTACAGCCAGTCATAGATACACGTGTATTGGCATAGTTATAACATTGAAACTTAGAGAATTTTTTCTTAATTTTGTATAAGTGTGAGAAATGACTAGTTAATTACTCCTTGGTGAAAATAAAGGTACATATCAAGAAATTGACCAACAAGCATTCTGAATAATTAGCAACGAATTAAATCAAAGCTTTCAAACTCAAGAAATTAAAAAAAAAAATCATGATACATGAAGTATGGAATACAGACCTTAAAGGGCAGATAAGCAGATTTTTGAAGCCCACCGCCGCTGCTGGTGTACCTTGAGGCATAGTTGAGTGGAATCTTTCTCTCTGCCTCCTGAAATCCTTTGTCCTGGTATTCATTAACATTTTTTTTCTTCCACAAACTCAAGTTTTATTTCAAAAATAGTTAACAATTACCTGGACATACACAATGCCGAGAACTAATAGGAAGAACGAGAAGATAATGGTGCCGAGTCCAACATAATTACCATCCTGAATTGCCTGAGCAGCAGTCTGACCAAACGATGCCGGCAAGTAGGAAATAATACTTGTAAATATCAAAAGAGATGTGCCATTTCCAAGTTTTAGATCAGAGATCCGTTCTCCGATGTAAGTTGTGAACACAGAACCAAGTGTCAATAAAGTAACAGATGTTAGAACCCACTGCGTGCTAAAGTCATCAACGAAGGGACGAAGGTAAAGAACCTGGCCAATTGCCTGTCATGGAAATCAAAAATACCTTACATCATACTGTAGAATACATTTTCAGGTATTCTGATGAGAACATCAACTGTTTTGGAGCATGATATTTAATGTTCAACACCATCACAGACTGATATGTTACGCTGCTATATGACAAGTAAATCTAGCGTGCTACTATGTGCAATTCAGACTGAAAATCAGTTTGCACAAAATTGATCCCTTAATTCACAAATTTAACTCTGTGGTTGACAGAAGTACTTTCTATTAAAGGGATTGAAAAAAAAATTATTCCAGAACATAAAGGGTGTGTGAATGGTTTTCCTTTTCACATCTTAATAAAAAATATAGCCTGAATATATAAGACAATTAAAAATTTTAGCAACAACAAAACTTTAGTGGGTTATTCAATGAATCTAGGTTCAAGTTTACACATTATTCAGGTGAACATTTAGCTGGTTACCTGTACTATAGCAAACCCAACTGAAGCATAACGAGTATACTGAAGAATTTTCTTTCTTCCTGCTTCACCTTCTCTTTTCTGAAGATCTTGCAACTTGGGATAAATTTGAGCAAGAAGCTGAAACACAATCTGGGCATTGATAAAGGGAACAATTCCAAGTGAAAATATTCCAAGTCTACCAATGCCTCCACCAGAAAATGAATCCAAAGTGCTTAATAAGCTATTCTGATCTAAATTTCCAGCAAATGCCTCCCGATTTACTCCACCAAGGGGTATATATATTCCAAGACGGGATACAACCAGAAAACCCAAAAGCTTGAGAAATTTTCCTGGTAGTGGACCTTTGAAGAAATCACCAAAATCAATGGAACTGTCCTCAATTGCAGCTGCCAAGAGTCAAAGCGTCTACTTAATTGCTAAGAGCTATGATTATATTTGCAACTTGAATATCATAAGACATTGTGCCAGAAACAGACCTGCAACTCCTCGCTTATCTTTTTTTGTATTTGAGGCACTCTCAAGTATTGGTGATAAGAAGGCTAGAAGACTTTCCCACGCAGCATTTAGACTGGATGGTCCATCTAAATTAATACCCAAGGGATCAAAACTGGAGCTCTCACAGCTGAGGAGAAATTCAAGTCAGCAAGAAAAATAGATATTACAACAACTGAAAAATAATCAATTATAGGAAATGTTAAGTGGGAAAACTTTGAATGGGATGATTTAAAAAGGAAAACACACCTACTAAAACCTCGACTCCTTAGAACTTATTGAATTGAAAAGTTCAATGCCCTTAAAACTTGACAGAAAAAGTTGAATTTGCTAAGAGTACTTTTTGCCTGATTTCAAAAAACGATGACAGAAACTAGTAGCTGCATCACCTTAGCTTTAGTTTAAGGCATGCAATGAGCGGTTTTTCGAACAGCACAAGTATGCTACTTAGTTTAGAAGTAGTAAAACGGGGATTATGGAATTAAGCATGAAAATCAGGCAGAACATATTCAATCATAACAAGGGATGGTACCAAGCCAATTACAGGGAATTATTTTGAGTTTGAAGTACCAAAATAGAAGAAAGTTTGAGAACAAATAAAAAGCATTTATAACTATGAATATGAGATGTCAAAATAATTAGATTCAATAAAAAAAAAAAAATAGACCATATGTAGTTAGTTAACTTTCCCAGATACAATTAGCAAGATCCAAATCATGAAAGAGGCATCACTCATAACCAGCTAGAACAAGGTTGTGTATCTTGAAAAATCAAAAGAATTGAGGAAAACTAGAAAAGACTTCACCAAGTAGATGATCTGAAACAGATAGGAACTTAGTTTAAGATGAAACAATTCCTTGCATAGATGAAGATTATGTAGAAGATGGAACCCCATGATGAGGGCATACAAAATATAGAGCAAAATAGACAAGAACAAGCGCATCAAGCTAAATTTTCCTTGGATCAGAATTTGAAACTCACCTTTATCAATCGTTTTCTTTCTTTCTTCATTAACCCTGTTTAGCATAGGAAGCTTTATGGGGGGGCTTTTAGTCTACCTCTCCATCCAACCAGCTTAACTCGCAAGCTTAACTAATTCACACATATGGAATACCTTGCAATGAAGCTGCTTATTAATTTTGTGGCACCTAAAGTCTAGATTAATTGGGAAAAGCATTTGGCACTTTGATATGATTCCAAGGCTACAAAAAACTAGGGGATCAATGGTCTAACAATGCTAATACTTTGAACATTTCAACATCGCACACCAAGTTGAACTGGCACATTGGTTTAGAACAACTTCTAGTTGCTTGTGCCTAAACCTCTCAGAAAGTATCTTCTTCATACAACTATACCAATCGTCGATTCACTTCCAAGCTTCAATTTAATCGAACAAATGCACCTTGTTTTACAGTTTGAGTTCTTTTGGTTTCCACCCAGCACCCCTAGTCCAAAAACGAACATTTTTTATTTCCCTTGTGTCTCCTAAATGTCCATTTGATCCACACACAACAGGAGAATCATAACGCAATCAGAAAGACTACCACCAATATGCTCTCAATAAACCAAGATAAAACTTTCGAATTACTATTCTTCTAGCCAAACAATGCATGAGACAAACAAATTAACCTGAACAGACGCCCAAATACAAACAAAACCCATTTTGGATGAAGCCATGGAAATCAAAATTTAATGAATGAAAAGACAAGATAATAAGAGAATAAAAAAAATAAAAACACAAACGGGGTGTCCCATAAAAACAAAATATATAAAAGAAGTACCTGTTGGAGTTAAGGGTAGAGTTCCATGACTTGGCATTGGGTTTTGGCTGGACAGAGAAGCTGGCTCTGCAAACTGAGGTTTTGAGTCTTTGAGAGAATCTTGTGGAATTGAGACGGGAAAGGTTGAAGCTAATGGGCGAGCAAGGACATGCTTCTCTCACGGTTAACAACATTATCTTCTCTTACAAACCACTAATAGTTAGTACAAGTTCTCTAGTTCTCCACAATTAGAACAAGACTAGCTAGTTGGTCGGATAGACATTATGAAAATCTTTTTAACTCATTAAAAGTATTTTTAATATTATAGTGGTGATTATATTTTAAAATATTTTTTATTTGAAATTATATTAAAATAATATATTTTTTATTTTAAAAAATTTATTTATAATATCAGCATATTAAAATGATTGAAAAACATAAAAAAATTAATTTCAAGCAAAATAAATTTATTTCTTTTCAATAGTTTTTTTAAAACGCAAAAACAAATATACTCTATTTTTATTCAATATTTTTGTGTTAAAACATTTAATTTTTAGATAAATTATAAAGATTTTGATGAAGATGTAATGAAAAAAAATATAAGAATAATACATTACTCATGCGTTATTATAGAAATCTTTATTGATGTTAATTAAGAATTACATACATTAATAAATATTAAAAAAAATTATTGATGTTAAATAAAAATGAAGTTGAAAAGCTCATATAGATATACATTAAGATATTTTATTTTGTGTTATTTAACGAATTTTAAAAACATTATTCTATTATATGAAAATTAATTTATTTTTAATAAGAAGAGTAATAATTTAAATTGTATTTAAATAAAATGATTTGATCATATAAATCCTCATTTTCTAACTTTTTTCAACAAATAAACATAACTCTTTTGTTCTATATTTTTTATTAAATGAAAATAAAATAACGATAAAAAATATAAAAACCATATTAGCAATTTGAAATTTAGGTAATAAAAGCATACTTCAAAGTGAAACCTTTTTATCTAACTAATGCACTCTATTTTTTACTTAGTATTTTTATGTCAAAACATTGTTTTTAGACAAATTATGAAGATTTTGATATAAGTGTATTAAAAAAATATAAAAATAATACACTACTCGTGTGTTGTCATAGAAAACTTTTTGCTAGTGTCACAAAATCTTACTTTTTGCTAGTGTCACAAAACCCTACCTGGTCAAGTGAGTCAATCTAAAGATCTTCTAACTCAACTTCTTACGTAGCTCGAGTTTCAACTTGAACTATATGAAAGCTAACCTTACATGATCTAATCGACTTGACATGTTCAAATACGACCCGGTTAAAACTTAGATTGATTTAATATATATTCAAGATGATGTCATTTCGACCCTTTCTTTTTATATACTATAAAGATGATGTTTTGGATCGACTCGGTCAAATCGAGTTAATTTGTCAAACTCGTGAACCAAGTTATGGATTAGGTTGGGTTTAATAATTTTTTTAGAATCTATTTTTATTTAATTATATGATAATAAAAATTGATATGTGTAGGAAAGCCACCAAATAAATTCACAATAAAATTCATCATAAAGGCTATTAAAAAAAGTGTTTACTAATGTTATAAAAGGGTGAGGGGGGGTTATATTAAGCCTCTTATAGTTTCATCATTTGTTTTCTTTTTCTTTGCCTTTATGTTTTGAAAAATTACACTTTATATCCTAAACTTTAATAATTTCACAACCGGGGGGGGCTCTTATAGTTTCATCTTTTTTTTTCTTTTTCTTTGCCTTTGTGTTTTGGAAAATTACACTTTATATCCTAAACTTTAATAATTTTACAACACTTTATATCCTGCCAAAACAAATCAACAAAAATTATCATATTATTTACAGGATTGCCATTATATTTCATTTAATGACTAAAGAGTCCTTACAATAATAACATTACAACTTTTCCATTAAATTTTAAAAACTCTAGCGATCACCCTTACCATTTTCTCTTAAATTTCCAAAATACTTAGGGTGATTTATTATTAAGATTTTCATAGTCATAAAAAAAACATAACCTAGAAGTTTACAATCAACAACTACAGAATACAAGTCTCTTGCCGTTCTAAAATGAGAACAATATTAGTATTTAAAGATCATATAATAACCAAAGATTTAAGAGCATTACATAGATAATCAAATTAGAAAAAGAAAAGACTTATATCCAGAAAATAGAAAACAAAAACAAGGAGACAATTATAGTACAAAATTATTTTTTTTATCTAAGATTTGTTTAAATAATTTAATTTTATTCGAGAACCCTAGTAATGCACTTCATAACACTACTCCTGATATTCTTACACTCTTTGATCCTTCTTTGTTTCGACTCAAAACCCAAAATCATAAAGAATTTTAAGAGGGTCTTTTTTATGTTTGTTGGGTTGTAAGCAAAAGATAAAGAAAGTGAGAGGTTTTCTTGACTATGGATTATCTCTCACAATTGAGTTTTAGGCACAAAACTCAGCATAGGTGGTTTTGAATTGAAAGTTGGTTTTGATACAAAAGTGAAGACATTTCATACAAAGGTTTTTAACTATGACAGTAGCAGTAACAACACCCAAATATTAACCTATGACTTCTTTTCTTTTCTTTTTTCCCCAAAACTCAACTCTCAAATCAAATATGCATAGAAATTTATTCTCACCAAGACCCATATACATGAAAAAACAACAAAAATTTATTCTCTCACCATGACCCATGTTTGTTAGAAGCATGATCAAGATTTCAAATTTAAATAAAAAACCTCAAATCTTCTCAAATCTCATGTCTATGATAAAAAGAGTAACACATAACTTTTTCAAAATGAAGTATTAATGTTATAGCATAAAAACAATGCCAAGCCTAATAATTAGAAACAACTTAGATCTCAACACCTTTAAAATCAAATATTAAGGGCTTTGATTTTGGTTAAACTAGATTAGGTTTAGATTTTGTTTTTAAAAAAAGAGATAAAGAAAGAGAGACATAATGAGTTTGGAGAGAGATTTTTTTATTTTTTGTTTATATATGTTTTTGATATATTATATATGATAGGTAGTTTGGTTATTTTGTTTGATTTGAGAATTTTAGTTGACCTGAGATGTAAAGTATGATATTTTCCTTATATAAGGCTTGATGTAATTTTTCCTAAAAAGAATTTATGACTATTGATCTTTGGGTCATATATTTTTATATAATTTGATGATAACAATTAAATGAAAATGGACTAATATATGCTTATTTGATAATAAGTTTAAACAGGTTTATATGAAGATTATCAATAAGCATGAATAATTAAGTGAAAAAAATCAATCAACAAGTCCAAGATGCAAAGCAAGTAAAAACTTAGTTCTTAAGGATTCATTTTAGTGCAAATTATGTAAATCTTTATATCTTACTTGATAGCATAAATTAAAGTGAATTCACATACTTTCACATTGCATGCATTATGGGATTGATATGCATTTAGTCAGTTCAAGATTGATTAGGCTTAAAACTCCTAAAATTGAATTTTAAGTTAAACCGATCAATCGTTTGGCCATACCAAGTGAATTGATCAATCGTGTGTTCATCAAGGATGAACACCTCGAAATCTAAGAGAATCGATTGACCGATTGGCTTGACCAATATAAACCGGTATATTGTTTCATTTGTCAGAGGAACAATAATGGCTACAAAACGACGAGCTTTTGCTAGAAAAACACACACACACAACTATAAAAATAATTTCAAATCATCAATTCTAAATCATACTCATATTTGTGCATTTAAAACTTTCATATTCATCAAAAGTGTATAGATTCTCTTACTCATTGCACTTAAACACCTTCATACATTTTAAGTGCTATCGAGTGAATTATAGAGATATAAGCTTCAATTATATTCTTTACTCTTTAAGAGAGTGTTGTTACATTTCAAACAAGTATAATCCTTCAAGAGTTTATGTGAAAAACTCTTGGTCATTGGTGAAGTACATCACAAAAGTGGAAAATCTTGAAGAGGGTATTTCTTCAAGTAGTGAAAAAAGGCTTAGTGGGGGATTCATCAAGGAAATTATAATCTTTGGCTGGATTATTAAAGAATACAATACTCAAGACCAGTTTGTGCTTGAGATGTGGATGTAGGCTTGCCAAACTACGTTAAAAACCAAGTTTGCAATTTTTATCCCTATACTCTTTACTTTAAGTACTTTAATTATATTG
>Ga0325410_1003435_pt1 | contig 17879 bp, 12 predicted proteins | sample PopdelMetagenome_16_FD_206182 | JGI IMG/M metagenome (GOLD analysis project Ga0325410, IMG submission 206182) | Populus deltoides microbial communities from Bellville, Georgia, United States - Xylem-PdIQD-R3 | ecosystem: Host-associated > Plants > Phyllosphere > Stem > Wood/Secondary xylem...
TATATTATGCAAATTAAACTTAAGTTATGAAACAAATTAAAAAAAGGACACGATTGAGAAATATAGGAAATGTGTAGGACTTAATTGATACAATTCATAGGCTTGGGATGTAATTGATAATTTGGCCATAATTGAGGTTTTCCCTTTGTTCGAATTTGACATCTAAACAATGGGCTTCAAAGAGATGGGTAGATGGATTGCTTTAGCCATGTGCCCGACCCAATCTGATTTCACTGTATAGTTTGTATCCCCGCATTTTCCATTTTATCATGTTATAATCTTCTTATAATTTTCAGCACAAAACTAGTTTTTTTTTTCACCGTGTGTCATATTTGAAATATAGTTTTATTTAATTTTTTATTATTTAAAATATTTTTTTAAATATCATCTTGATAATTTTATTTAAATAGAATTTGCTGTAACTTTTTTAAAAGAAACAATTAATTAAAAAAAAAAGGAAATGGGCCAAGAAAAAAGATAATACATAATCTATATATAATAGATAAACACACACACACACACACACACACACACACATATATATATATATATATATATTCAATTATATCCTTAGCATTTGATTTATTTTTAACTAGTATTCATTATATATATTTCAATTTGATTTATTTAGAATTGTTTGGCATCAAATAACCATCCCAATATTTATTTATTTTTTATATTTTATAAAGTTGCAATGGTTATATTATCTGAATTAAAAATTTTAAAAATTAACCCGGGTTAATCCAAGTTGATACAAACTAACTCAATATATTGTTTCAAAAATAGAATCATCTTGAATTATGTTTTTTTTTAAATAACGTTTTTATTTCTCATTCTAGTTGTCTTTAGACCTTTGTGCTTAGATTTCTTTTTTTCATCTGATTTTTTGATCTTTTGTTTTCTAAAAATATTTGGTTCTACCCACAGCGTAATCAATCTAGTTTTTTCTAAAAATCTAAGATCTGTTATTGTATTTTAAAAGTATTTTTGAAAAAAATTAAATTTTTTATTTTAAATTAATTTGTTTATATTTTTATACCATTTTAATATGCTAATGTCAAAAATAATTTTAAAAAAATAAAAAATATATATTATTTTGATGAAGTTCCGAGCAAAAATTCTATCCGTTTTACTTATTTTCTTTAGAATTTGATTTTTATATCAATTCGGTCCGTATTTTTTATTGTTAAATTTTTTTCACTTATTTTTTTCTTAATTGATTTTTTTATTTATTAGATTTGGTTTTTATTATTTTGAAAAATAATTGATGAAACTGGATTTTTTTTAATTTTTTTATCTATCAAATTCATTCTTGATTCATTTGATTATTATTTGTTTTATTTGAAAAAATTTATAAAATTAGAATTTTTTATCAAATAATTATCCATTAATTTTCTTATATGTCAAATTTGTTATCCATGTATTTTTTAAGAATTATTTTTAATGAAAATCACTTTAAAAAAAACTAATTTTCAACAAACAAGTTCGTAATTTTTTGAGTAATAAGTTTGCAGTTATGATGTTACTTTGTCTGGATAAATTTTAAGATTTTGAAGTAAATAATCCAATCATGGTTTGTGATGGATCCATTATTATTATTATTATTATTATTATTATTATTATTATTATAGTTAAGGCCATGAAAAATAGTTTTTTGAAAATTATTTTTTAAATCTTTCTATATTTTTTTTACTATTAAAAAAATTGATCAATGAAAAATACTTTCTAGTAAAAGAAATATCTGGTTTAGTTTTTAGAAGAATATTTTTCTTTTATTTTTGACATAAAATACTTTCTAAAAGTTGTGGAAAAATAAAAAAATATCTTGTTATCTATTAATTATATTAAATTTGATCATCAATATTTTAATTATTATATATTTTGTTTTGAATTTTTTTTATTTCATCCCTTATAATTTGATTTAATTTGATTTTTATATCAACTTTGATCCCCATTCTTTTGATTATTATTTACTTTTCGCTAATCCTTCTCTTAATAGAAAATTTTAATATATCAAATTTGGTCTCCATTCTTTTTATTGTATTTATTTTATTTGAAATAATTTATGAAATTATATTTTTTTTTAATTTCATCATTTTTCAACTTTTTTTTATCTATCAGATTTGGTTTCTATTATTTTAATTATTATTTATTTTATTTAAAATAATTTATGAAATTAGATTTTTTTTCAACTTCATTCTCTTTTAATTTTTTTATTTATTAGATTTGATTATCATTATTTTAATAAATTTAAAGAAAAAATAAATTATTAATATATTATTTTTCATCTTATTTTTCATGATATAGTTAAATACTGAAAATTATTTTTTAACTTATTTTTCATAATACTATCAAATACAAAAAAATAATTTAATTTCTATGAAAACTACTTTTAAGCAATAAACTATGCCTAATCTTGTGTATTCACTAACATATACTTCAAAGTCTTTTCTTTTCTTTTCTTTTTTTCCACATAAAAGGCTTTTTTAGTTTGTGTACTCGATAACTTAAGTACAAATTACTTTTTTTTTAAGCTCGCTTAAAATTTATTAATTTTTAATGTTTTCAGAAAGTTTTGATATGCTGATATCAAAAATAATTTTTAAAAAATAAAAAAAAATTATTTTGATACATTTATAAGCGAAAAACATTTTAAATCGCAATCACTAGATTCATTACCATAATTCCAAACATGCAGATAATAGACTAGAAAGTCCCTGCATATTTCCACGAAAATCATCAGGTAAAGGAGTCGAGACTTGATAACATAGGTTTTATTCATTTACTTTTATGTACTAATGATTTTGTTTGTGTTTATTTTGATCAGATCAGACCCTGGTTATTAAACCTGTCCCGGCCTCACGGGTGGACCCGGGACTCGGTCGCTGGACCAGTCTGGATTTAATAAAAAACTGGTCGGGGCAACAACCCGGCAAAACCTGGACGACCCAGTGGGTCGACCGATGACCCAGGCAACCCGGGCGAGACCTGGTGTTTTTTTTTTTTCAAATGTGGGATTTGAAACCCATTAGTATATATACTTTATGTTCTCAAGAAAAAAAGTCATGTTTTTTCAATGTGGGATAAAAAACTTTTTGGTTTAACTATTTCAACTTAAAAGGACGACATAATATTTTTTTCAATGTGAGATTTGAAGTCTTTTCGTGTATATATACTCTATGTTCCCAAGAAAAAAGTTATGTTTTTTCAATGTGGGATTTGAAACCCATTAGTATATATATTTTATGTTATGAAGAAAAAAGTTATGTTTTTTCAATGTAAGATTTGAAACCTATTAATATATTTACTTTATGTTAAAAAAAAGAAGTTATTTTTTCAATATGGGATAAAAAAACTTTTTTGGTTTAAATACTTTAACTTAAAATCTTAACATAATATCTTTTTAATATGAGATAATTTTTTAAAAATATATTCTTTTAAACTTTATTATTTAAAATATGTATAACCTATATTTACATGAATTTGTTTTTAATTTTTTCATATGAAATATCAAAACTTCAATTTTTTTTATTTTATATTTCCAGATTGATCCGAGTTAATATAGATTGATCCATAAAAACCAGGTCAACTCCGAACCAGGTTTAATAACTAATGCATCAGACAACTCTGCTTGCAATAAATCCAAAATCTAGAAGAGCACACCTTCCCGTTTATAGTCTGTAATGCAGAAATACAAAATATTAATTAAAACACTCAATCAAGATTAAGCAAGGAAGCCGCAGGCATGGAAGTCAGAGTATTTTACGTTTCCCTTTCTCTTCTCTTCTTCCTCCTTGCTCCAAAATTTCATCTATCAAGAAAACACAAAAATAGTACCCTTCCTCCCAGCCCACCTGCCCTTCCAGTTATTGGTCATCTCCATCTCTTAAAACGACGTCCAATGCACCTTACTTTTTCCAGCCTAGCTAAAAAATATGGTCCTATCATCTCTCTACGATTCGGTTCTCGTCTGGTGGTTCTTATATCCTCGCCGTCACCGTTTGAAGAGTGCTTCACCAAAAATGATGTTGTGTTAGCCAACCGTCCGAAATTACTCTTAGGCAAACACCTTGCTTATAACCACACCACCTCACTGCAAGCACCATATGGTGATCATTGGCGCAACCTACGCCGCATTGGTGCTGTAGAGATTTTCTCCACTCATCGTATCAACAAGTTTGTAAGCATTCGAAAAGACGAAATCAAGCAGCTTCTCATCAAACTTTCACATAATTCGCTTCAAAACTTTGGTAAGGTAGAGTTAAAATCAATGTTTCAAGAGCTAACGTTTAATATTATGATGAGAATGGTCGCAGGGAAGAGGTATTATGTGGTTGATGTGACTGATGAAGAAGAGGCACGGCAGTTCAGGGAGATGATGACGGAGGCTGTAACTTTTGCTGGGGCATCGAATCCAGGGGATTTCTTGCCGATATTGAATTGGATAGATGGTGGTGAATTTGAGAAGACAGTGATAAGACTTGGCAAGAGAATGGACATGTTCTTACAAGGGTTGGTTGATGAACATAAAAGGAAGGAGGATTTAGAGAGTATGAACACCATGATTGGCCACCTTCTATCTCTGCAAGTCACACAACCCGAGTATTATACAGATGAGATTATCAAAGGCCTTGTACTGGTTAATACACTCCCTATCTTAATTTCTTAATTCTGCAAGGCAAGTTGGAAATTGTAAGTGATGCCTGAGAAAATGTTCTAGCTTTTTTTTTTTTTACACAATTTATAGGTAATTAAAAGATTATTTCTTTTAGAGTGAAGCTAGGTACTTACCATTATTTCTTTTTGAGTAAAGGTACTTAAGAATTATTAAAATCAAATAAACTTAATTTTTTGCATTAATTATACAAAAGATTGATACCTTATATCTTTATCTTCATGAATATTAGTGGATTCAGTCCAATGAAAATTAGTTACGTAAAGTAAAAGAACAATTGACGCACTGAAATTTAAATCTACGTTTATATTTGTATGAAAATAAGACATAGTATATACTAAATAAGTATTTTATTTTCTTAAATAATATTTTTTTCTCTATTTCATTAGTTTGTAAAAAATAAAAAGTAAAGAAAATTTATTATGATTTTACATTAAAATTATATTTTATGGTAAATTAAGGTTTATATTAACAAATTGGAGTAAATTGAATGAAATCTTTTAATCATCATTAATATAATTAATATTAGATAGATAGATACTTATGTACATACACATTATCTACTTTAAATTACTTTAAAGGCTAAATAATAATAATAATAATAATGTGGCTAACTTTATGCCCCACGGTATCTAGCACAAACAAGTTTTCTTCATCTTCTTCTTCTTTTTTTCATTTTGAATGCAAGTTGAGAGAGCTAATTTATTCTATATGAATAAAATATATATGGGTGATAGAAATAAGATTTTATCGGTATATTTTTAAACTAACAAAAAACGGTTCAAGAAAGACTCATGAGTTTAAATTTTCAGGACAAAAATACATTCTAGTGAAGGCATGTTAGGATTGGTAGTGTGCCAAGTCTCGGGAAAGCACACAATTGGGTTTGGCATCCTGAGAACGCTAGGTCTGACGCTAGCTAGACTCAAACATTATTAGTGCCAAGCCTCAAGCACACCCAAGGGAATGCACATCCTCTCTTGGCACGACCAAGGTAATGAGGAAATATGGGTCTGGTGAACATGTTAGACTCAAGGTACTTGTACTTGACATTTAGTCAAGTCCAAGATAACGCGAGTTTGATGAACATGTCAGACTCAAGGCACATGGACTTAGCAGTTGGCCAAGTCCAAGATAACTATCATCCTCCCTTGACACGCCTAAAAAAATAAATACCCCCCCTTGACACGTCTAAGGAAATGTCACCCTCCCTTGGCACCACGTTAAGCCCTCCGGGCTCCCAAGAGCCCAACTGATAAAAAACTAGGAGACAATATGTGCATGAGCAGTCTAAGAGAATGAGCATGCCTAGGGGAATGTTTGTAGCCCTCATCAGTAGAGGGTTTCTTCCTTGTCCAAATGCATATTGAACACTCGACTCCCTAAGGACTATTTTTCCATGAAAATGATTTTGGACAATTATGATGGCTTGACCGATCCAAGGGAGCATGTGCAAAATATGTGTAATAGCTTAGAGTTGATCATCCAAGACCATGACTCAATGTGTAAGATATTCCCTACAACCTTCATAGGATCTGTACGTGCTTGGTATAACAACATATAACCAAACTTTATTGAAGGTTTCGATGACCATGGGCCAAGCTAGTGGCGTGTTTTAGCACCAGCATACCTGCCATGAAAATCTCCATAGATTTTTAGTGTTATCCAACAAGAGGGCGAGTCTACACAAGTATATATGAGAAGATTCAATGCGGAGATGCTCAATGTTTAAGAATAGGAGCATGCCTTTTAGAGTAATGGAAGTCTTAATAAAAGGAGTAATAGAACATGCCTTCTGGAGAAAACTTTATGTTTTATCAGATAGAAGTTTGTTCAAAGTAAAACAATTCATGGAAAATCATATATGGGTTGAAGCTAGTTTATTTCGACACGGACCTCCTTATTTTTACAAGGACAACAAACATCAATTATCTTACAAGTGAAGTAATCAGGGTATTCAAAGCCAATATCTTAGTGCCACCTTAATGACATGTTTCCTTCTAAGAGCCACTTCTGTATTTGTCATAACCTATTTTTTGGTTATTCTCTAAATTTATCTTTTTTCCTTTCCCATAAAAACTAAAAAAATAAATAACAATAACAAGAAGACTGACAATATAACAAAATAAGGTTGAGGAGGATTTCATCTATATAAAAAATTGAACTACAATTATACCCCCATTGTACCCAAAATTGGAGAGATAATGCAGATTCAAGGTCAAATTAAATGATTATTGGACGAATCTACATAAAAATTAAGTCCAATGATATAATTAGATTTTTAATAGGCCAATTTGATTTAATCATAAGCCAAATTAAAAGTTTAATTATGTTTAAAAATTAATTTGGGTTCAATTAAAGGATTTAATTAGATACAGGGACTTAATTATACTTTAAATGGGTCAAATTAATTTTGTTGGGAACTTAATTGGTGAAAAATTAAGTTTGGGAGCCCAATTTGAGCTTAATTGATAAGATTGAAATTTTAGAGAACTAAATTTAATTTTTACAAAGTCAATTGGTTCAAATCAGGGGTAAAATCGCAAGAAAGTTAAAGTTTTAAGGTCAATTAAAAGCTAAATTGAGGAAATTCATAGCCAAGGACTATTTTTGAAAAATACATCAAACTCTAGTTTTTAAGTTTCCAACCTTCCTTTTCTTCTCCTCTATTGCCACAACTTTGGCTTTTTCAGCCACCACAACCTCCCCCACGTCGTGATCAAGGTTATTATAATCGTGATTTTAATACGGCACGGAAAATACAAAACAAACTCGGATTGTAAAAATAAATCGTAAAATCGTAAGGAATTTTAAAATACATTAAAAAAATTCATGCTTGAATTTCTTGAGCTTTCACCAGTTGAATCGACCAAATAATTGAATGACAATAAAACAAAAGTAGTTGCAAAGCAAATATATAATGTCAACAAAAGCACTGATGTTTTTAGATGAGAAAACTGACTAGTTCAAGCCTATTTAAATAAAAGGAAGCTCTAATAAGAATATCATATGAACTGCAAAACCGACTCTTTGCAAACTCCATGCTGACTCCCGCCAGAAAATACTGGATAAGATGCACTGTCAAATGGGATACAAGGCTGCACTATATAATTAAGTAGCAATCTCCCAACAACAAAATTAACCAAAGAACTTTCCAGCAAATTATGGAAGACGTCCATAATAAGATTGCAAGATCTAAACAATTCTGAACTTAGTGCAAGAAATAAAGCCAAAGGTCATCCACTAACCTGAACCATGGCTGCATCAATAAAAGGGTTCGTGTCACTTGGTCCAGGAGATGGTAAGTAGAGAAGTTGGGTTGACATTGCAATAAGCATGAAATTGAGCAACTCGTGATGTAAAAGGTATGTGTTTGAACTTGGAACAAAAATAACGCAGTTTAGAAGATCAAATTGCACTAAATCTTAACATGGTGAGCATGGTGAGAAATCCATGATGTACCTTACTTCAACAGAACATGGAACAAAAGTACACTATGCATGACAAGATTTTCGATGTTTTGATCCGCACATGCAACAAATTCAGCATACAATGATTTACGTGTACTGGAAAGCATAGCTGTCAAACAGACACTTCAATAGAACTGAAAGCAGAGAGTTTAAAGTACACAATTGGAATTCTTGGGGCTTCAATAAATATATTCTATCAGTAAACACCAAGATCTGTCCTGAAATTATTCCTTGAAAGTCCAAAAGTTCAAATCTAACTTTCTTTTGACCTCCTTTCCATAATTAATTGTAGGGAATTCCAACCGGTGATGTACTGATATTTGCTCATAGGAGGTAAAGCACACTGACATAATATTAACGTGGTTCGGCAAATTACCTACATCCACGGGAGAAGCCATTGCATTATATAGGGAGAGAATAAGATTTACAACAATAGAGGAGGAGGAATCATCCCCTCTTTGGTAACTCTCAACCTCACTCTATTTCTCTCTTTTCAGTGCTGCAATGGCAGCTACTGCTAGCTGCCTTGGCAGCCCACTCTCTCCTACATTTCTCACATCTTTGGCTCTACACACTCTCTCCTTTTGCTCTCAACCGTATGCCTCTATTTATAGGCATCCATGGTGCTGCTCCACTTGTTCTTTGGTCAATAATGGTGGCTACCAACTCCAGCTCTTCTTCAACAAAGGTGGCTGCACCTAGCAGCCCTCTTTGACAATGGCAATGACAGCCATCCTCTTCTAGAAGATAGGCTATAAATGCTCTATGATTGCTGCACATAATGGCAACAATCCAACAATCACCCCCTTTGCCATTCATGTGGGCAATTGTCCTATTGCTTCTTCAGCACATGCTTGTATTCTGCAGCTCTTCCAAGCTTACCATTCCGAGAGCGTCTTTGGCCAAGTTTCCAGGTACTTGCCAAACCTTTCAATCACAGAGTCACCCAAGCACCCCTTTGCTCACTCCAAAGGATCACTTCAACTAGATGGTTTGTCAAATCTCATCTGAAGAGTGTTAACACTTGTCTCTAGAACAACATTCCCTTCAAGCATATCAACCATGCTTGGCCCGGAATGATTTATCAAGCTTTACACCAAGGCTTACAACACCCCCTCAAACGGATATTCACAAGTGCGACAATCATTGAGTATTTTAATGTGATCACGAGCTCACCACTCTTCCAAGAGTCTACTCATCCTGGAGTTGCGCCTGCCCTCTGTTCCTCCCTAGGAACCACGCCTTACTTCTTCGTGAGTCTCCCGCTCTTAGTCTCAAGAGTCCAGGTAGCTCTCCACTTTTAACCATGGGGGCAGCCCATTAAAGGTTGATCCATCTCTGTCTTCATACTCTGAGTATTACAATGCCATTTACTGAGCTCACCACCTTGACAAGAGTCAACTTGTTCCCAGAACCTGCGCATGCCCTCTGCTTCTTCATAGCAGTCGCGTCTTAATGCTCCACAAGTCATCCATTTATTTTCCAAGGCAAATGTCTTCTAGCTCATTGATCTTTAGCATGGGGGCAATATCCATGAAAGTCAATCCTGCATTTGTCTCTATACTCATCATAACCTCTTCATTAGCTATACACTTGTCCACTTATATCCAGTCATCATATCGGTTTTGGGGCTGGGCTCCTTTCATGGCCCTCACACCTTTTCTAAGGTGTCTTCGCCCGTTGTTATGGGGCGGTCTGATCTTGGGCTCATATCATGGCCCTCACACCTTCTCCTGAGGTGTCTTTGCCTGTTGTCATGAGATGGTCTGAACTTGGACTCATATCATGGTCCTCACACCTTCCATCCGAGGTGTCTCCGCCTGTCGTCATGAGACGGTCTGAACTTGGACTCATATCATGGTCCTCACACCTTCCATCCGAGGTGTCTCCACCTGTTGTCATACGGCGGTCTATACTTGGGCTCGTTTCATGGCCCACACACCTTCTCCTGAGGTGTCTCCATCCGTCATGAAGTGGTCACATCCTCCTTCATCGGGGATGTCTCCAGTGGCTCCAAGATTTTCTACCACCATGTGGACTTGGGAGAGATCACTGCCACTGACTACATAGAAAGAGAAAGTTGCGGTATACTCCTCGCAATCCTCCACCTCGATTTTTATGTTTGGAGCTTCTACGCCTTTCTGCTTGACAGCTCCACCTACACCAACTCTTTTTGGTGTCTTCGCCTTTCGTCATAGGCGATTGCCTTTTATCACAGGCGTTTGCACCCCCTCAATTAGGTGCCTCTGCAACAGCTCTCTTTCCATCCTTGCATGCATTGGAAAGGTCTTCGCCTGTTGTCTTCATTAAGAGCACAAGAGACTTTTTGTTGTACAAACTTTAACAGTCTCTGCTCTGAGCTTCATCTGGGAACACTTCTTCTCCTTGCACCTGTTGTCTCATTACAGTACCTCATTGGATCCTACGGGGTACTCCTGCATAATCTTCATGTGCCCTCGTGCAATTTCTGTTCTCCAGATTTCTCCCTATTCCTTGCTTATGTTTGACAGCAGCTCATCCTGTCATAACACCTATCCAAGTCAAAATAGGGTGCCAATCTTTATCCCCTTGCTGTATTTCTCTTCCATTATCAGGGTCTTCATCAATTCTCCCCTCGAGAAATCACAGTCACCGAATCTAACTTCTTTGGAGAAATCATCACTCCATCAGATCCTTGAACATACGGAACCCAACTGTTCCCTTGTGCTGTCATCTTGCTAGTCTTCAACAGTTTCATTACAAACTGTTACATATACAAAAATAGTACTGTGTGGATGATCCTTCAACTAAGCAAGTTCCTAGGAAAGATTTGGAGGGGTCACACTGGTCCCGCTTAAAACCCAATCTCCTAGACAGAACTTCTTAGAATGTATCTATCCACCGTACTGCCTTTTCGTATATACAACCATTTGCTAGCTTTGTTGCGGCTTTCCTTTACAAGTGATCTGGGGTATCCCGGTTTTATACCTGATTTCTCAACATCTGGCGAGACTACCAGTTCTTAGATTCGTCAAGATTGGTCTTCATCAATTTCCACTCTCCACCTCAAATCGTCCACATGATCGGGTGTCCAGAGTATCCCAATTTTGCATTCCTTCAAGGCAATAAAAATTTCTCCCCACTTAGCAGTTCAGCACATGTAATTGGGCAAACATGTGCACTTTCTCCTTCTTCATCTCCATCGACCACCATCATGACCTTCAGATGCCTCTTCATCGGGCAATCTCTTTCAATAATTCACCACCACCATTTTTGGTCTTAATCTCAATGATTGGACTGTACCATTGCATCTGGAACGATCAAATTAGTTGGAAACAAGTCTGAAATCATCCAAATCGTATTTCAGACGGCTAAGATTTGATCAAAACAATTCTGGCCTGATTAATGACCCAGATTCAATCTCAGATCCGGTTGCATGTAGACTCTGCTGCACAGAATCTTCTCCCTTGGCTCACGGCTCGACTCGGCTCAAAAACGGCTTGGCTCAACTCGGCTCAACTTGGCTAGGCTCACGGCTGATGACGTGGCAGGTGGGGTCCATTGTGCTGGCGTGGCAGCTGACTGGGCGCTGACATGGCATGTCTACTGTGCATGATGATGTCACAACTACATCATGCTGACGTCATCTATATCCGGGTCAGTCACATGGGTCGGGTGATTTGGTATTTGGGTCGGGTCAGTCATGCGGCGAAGAAGACGCGTGGGGCGCGTCTGCGCGCATGGGCAGACGCCTTGCCGGAGAGTGATGGAGAGTGCGGTCATGTCCGACGTTCGAATTTGACGCCGTTTTCACCAGTGGCTTCGTCTCTTCCTCCTCTACACGGTGGTATGGTCAAAACATAATTTTGACAACTTTTATTTTTGAGCAAAAATCAAACACCGCTTCGAACCAGGCTCTGATACCAATTATAGGAAATTCCAAGCGGTGATGTACTGATATTTGCTTATAGGAGGTAAAGCACACTGACACAATATTTAACGTAGTTCGGCAAATTACCTACATCCACGGGAGAAGCCATTGCATTATATAGGGAGAGAACAAGATTTACAACAATAGAGGAGGAGGAATCATCCCATCTTTGGTAACTCTCAACCTCACTCTATTTCTCTCTTTTCAGTGCTGCAATGGCAGCTACTGCTAGCTGCCTTGGCAGCCCATTCTCTCTTACATTTCTCACATCTTTGGCTCTACACACTCTCTCCTTTTGCTCTCAACCGTATGCCTCTATTTATAGGCATCCATGGTGCTGCTCCACTTGTTCTTTGGTCAATAATGGTGGCTGCTAACTCTAGCTCTTCTTCAACAAAGGTGGCTGCACCTAGCAGCCCTCTTTGACAATGGCAATGGCAACCATCCTCTTCTAGAAGATAGGCTGTAAATGCTCTATGATTGCTGCACATAATGGCAACAATCCAACATTAATCTGTTGTTTGAGGATGTATAGCCAACCATGCATAGGCAGGAGTTCAGCAGTTCTTCACCTAAATGTTTGGACTTATTAAAACTTTCAGAAACTTTTATGACAATTCCATTTCTTTGCATAACCTTAATGCAGATCTAGTTTCCAATTATAGAGTAAAACTGTAGCTTATTGGCACCCATTTTGCCATTAGATTTTTTTCCTGCGAAGAAAAGATGGCCGAACTACACCGATTAAAAAACAATAATAAAAGAGAACAGGTTAAACACTTAAATGTTGCTGACTATGGATGCTTTGAAACAAACCTACACCCTAACATTCAATTTGCACTACTTACCAAATAACAAAAATGAAATACCTGTGTTGAAATCATTAGATGCTGGTTCGCTTACATTCAATGACAAATACAACTCCTTGATACTATTATTGCTTTGAGCATTTTCAATTAAATACTTCAAAAAAACAGATGAAATGTAAACCACATTAATAGCCTTTGCATAAACCTCCAAAGGTGCAGCAGAATTCGAAACACACTCTTGCAAATACCATGATAAGTGAATCAAAATCTTCGCTAGATGCCTAGTATAACAATTATTTTGTGCTGCATAAATTTTTTTTGTTAAAATTACATAATTTCTATAATTATAGTTCCAATAAACAGAGAAGCGAATGCACTAAAAAATGATGAAGAGGAGAGAGAGAGAGAGAGAGAGAGAGAGAGAGAGAGAGCATGGTTAGTGTGCAAATAAAATAACAATTAAAGAAAATACAGATTATATAATGCAAGATAAGACGTTAATGAACAGAGGATGAGGTTTTGTGATAAACTGACCGAAGAGTTTGCATGCTTCATGGAGAGAACTTATAGGAAATGTCTTCTCACCGACAAATGAACCGATTAAATACTCGGCCATGAGCACTAATGACTGGAGTGAAGACTGGACTGATCGTTGCCACTTTTGTGGTTGCCGGTTAGTTAATAGAGAAGGAGATTAGGGATTTGTTCTCATTGAAAAGGAAGAAAGGCGATGCATTTACTGGAGTGAACATTAGAGAGTGGAGATTTTGAAGTTATTGTGTATTTACCCAGCCAATAAGTGCCGGACAGCTGGAGCATGGAGGGAAAGATTTACTTCAGTTTATGCGGTTTGGTGAAATCGTGCAATCGGTCCTGAACTTGTGATTTTTTGTGATTTTACCTGATTTTAATGATTTTACCTGATTTTAACCCGATTTCACTCATTTTTTATTTTTTCAAACGATTCAGCACGTATAACATATTTTGACTTGTAAAATTGTATGATTTTACGAGTCAAAACGTGATTTTAACAACCTTGGTCGTGACCGCCAACGACTCAACATCCTTGCAAACTCATCTCCTCGCCAACGATAGGGACAACCACCACAAGCTTCTCCTTTCCACCACAAACTTCTTCTTCTTCCTGCACCACAACAACCCAGCCATCAACACTTTGACCGTCCTCACACCAGACCAGTGATGGCAGTCACAACCCCTACATCAGGTGAGCTTCTTCTTCTCCTTCCCCCCTCCTATCTGTATGTAGGATGTGAAATAACTCACGCCCTCCAATTGGTGGATTTTGCCAGCAGATGCAAACAAAAAAAAAACATAATATATTAGGCCGCCAATCAGCCCCACTCGATTGAGTCGGGCTGGACCCGTTCCAACCCAACTCAGATGGCTAAGCCGAGTCCAGCCTAATTGAAAAAAAAAGAGGCCAAGTTTATTAGCCCGTTTGTCGGCCCCACCTGACCCGACCGGGCCCAACCTAATATATTTAATAATAATATAATAATATAAAAAAATAAAGAAAAAATTTCAATTTTTCTAAAGGGAATTTAAAAAATATTTGTGGCCCATTTGCATGTTTTCTAATTATTTTGCATAATATCAGGCTGTAGACTTACATTGTAAGATACATACCTGGTATTAAAAATATTTGGCTTTCTCTAAAACTTTCTTTTAATTTTCTCTTTCCAAAAACATAAAAAAAAAATGTCTTTGTGCATATTGTTGAATCCTAAAAGTTTTCCAAACATATTTTCATTAAAAACAAAAAAAAATTGCATTTTTTTCATGTTTTAAAATATAAAATGAATATCATAACCAATTTATGATTATACATTAGGGTTTAACCAAAATATCAAAAACAAATCCTTCATTAATCATTTTGTTCACTTTATATTTAAAGTGTTAGGATTTAGCTGTAGACTTTAATATTTGGGGGTATAAAATTAAATTATAAAGTATACCCTTAGGTATTAAAGATACAAAGTGCAAAATAAATGTGATGCTAAAATTTAAATTTTAGAACGATTAGGATTTAACCCAACAAAGGTAGAAACTTCCTCATGAAGGGAGATCTACCTTAAACCTCAGACAAGACCAACAAATAGAAACTTGACCTAGAAAAACAATCAAATAACAATACAACTTACCTCAAGCAGGGTGCACTGGGGGTGATGCGTTTTCGCCTTGTATAACCAGTCCTTTACCCGGACTCTTGCAAACCATTGAGTTTCCTAGCGACCATAACACTAGGTGACAACTCTAGAATTTTATAATCATAATTTTATGATTAAACCCAAAATTATTTCCTTTCACACATCTAAAGAGGCAGACATGTCGCCGCTCGATGCCGTGTGCGCCCTGCGATAATGCTTATTACTCAGATCACCTTAGTATATATAATAATTGATAAAAATATAAGTTTCTTATATGTGAATGACTTATTCAAAATGACTTCTCATTTTCTTCAGGTGATCCCTGAGGGCGGTAAAAATCTTCAAGAGATGGATGTGATCTTCCTAGTGCTATATGCACAAAATCTTCACGGGATAGATATGATCTTTTCAATGCTATATGTACCAATCTCTATGAGATGGATCTAGTCTCACAGTGATATACACCACTCTCTAAAGGATAAATATAGTCTCCCCAGTGTTATATGCACCACTCTCCATATGATGAATGTGATATCCCTAGTGCTATATGCACCACTATCCATGGAATGGACTTAGTCTCCCTAGTGTTATATTTACCAATCTTCAAGGGATAGATGTAGTCTCCTTAATGTTATATGCACCGCTCTCCATAAGATGTATTTGGTCTCCTTGGTGTTATATACACAAATCTCAAAAGGATAGATGTAGTCTCCTTATTGTTGTATGCACAACTCTCCAAAGGATGAACTTGATCTCCATAGTACAAATAACAACATCATCTAATCACCACTATTTAATGGGGGGCTCTCATGCCCCATCAAAAATATTAATAATAATAAAAAATCATGATGACCACTCTTCAGTGGAGGGCTTTTAAGCCCCTTAACAATGCTGGGAAATGTATAAGCTCCTACTCTCCAAAGAACTTATAATCACTTAGAAATTTATAAGTATAGGTTCACCCTCTTTGGGTTGCACACAACCACTTAGGAGTTTTCATAAATGATGGACATGGTATCCTTAATCTTGTAGAATTCATTTTCAAATTCTTGGTATTTTACTTATGAAATAATTTGTTTCAATCCAAAAACATACTGTTTTGCATCTTTCCTGGCTTACACATCTTTTTTATAAAAGTAAAACTCATCACTCTACCCAAACTGAGAAGTTAATTAAAGTCTTTGCATATTATTATATCACAAAAATTGGTGGGCTACTGATAAACCAAAATTTTATCAGTATATCTTTACCAAAAAAAACGGTTCAAGAAAGACCCATGAGTCTAAATTTTCAGGGAAAAAACACGCCCTAGTGAAGGTGTGCTAGGCTTGGTAGCATGCCAAGCCTCGGGCACGCTAGGTTTGGCACTAGCCAAACCTCGACATGATTGAGTTTAATAGTGTGCCAAGCCTCGCTGGGTCTGGCGCTAGCCAAACCTAGACGTGATTGGACTTGGTAGCATGCCAAGCCTCAGGCATGCCCAAGGAAATGTGCATCCTCTCTTGGCATGCCCCAGGTAATGATCATCCTACCTTGGCACATCCAATGGAATGACCATCCTACCTTCGCACGACCAATGAAATGACCATCCTCCCTTGGCATACACAAAAGAATGAGGTAATGTGGGTTTGACAAACATGTCAAACCTAAGGTAATTGGACTTGACATTTAGCCAAGTTCAACGTAACACAGGTCTGACAAACATGCCAGACCCAAGATACTTGGACTTGGTAGACAGCCAAGTTCATTGCACTTAGACTTGACAGTCAGCCAAGTCCAAGATAACTATCATCCTCCCTTGGCACGCTAAAAGGAATAACTATCCACCATTGGCACACCCAAGAAAATGTCATCCTCCCTTAAGCACGCTCAATTGAATGATCATCTTACATGGGGCATGCATAAAGGGATAACCGTCCTCCCTTGGATCTAGCATAAGAGAATAGCTCAGCCTCCATGAACTTAGTTATATCTGATATCTTATACCCTAATCTCCTACACCTTTTAGGTGTATAAAAGGCCTCTAGGGACCCATCATATTTCCATCAAATATTAATATAAGTATAAGAGATATTTATCCCTTATTAAATGCTATCAAGGTAAAATTACATTCCAAAACCTTCTCTTCACATAAGGACAAGACACAAAGGTTATAAATACACCATGAGATCTTCAGAATAAAGGTTCACAATCTCCATTCTCAACTACACATATTTTCAGAGCATATCTCTCTAGAATATTGTTATATTTTCTCTCTCTAAAAAGATACTTAATTAAGCATCGGAGAGTCACAACCTCCACTAAAGAGGACCTTTTGCAGGTATTAGTCACAAACCGCCTTAGCTTACTAAGCACAAAGTATATGCTAAAAAAACACATTGGCTAGGGAGAATGAATGTAATTGTTAGGACTAACTAATTAACTGATTATTCAACCCAGGAACCCTATTCCTAGACTACTTTGATTTTTTAGGACTTCATCAATATGGGTATAGGTAAATGATTGTAATGATCCACAAGTTTTTTGACTTGTAGATTAATTATATATACGATTCAGTTTCTTTAAAAGATTGAGAAAATTATATTGGTGTCTTCCTAAACTCTATATCCATGAAGATCGAACACCAAAAGCTAGGGGTGTCGAGTGTACCTCTGCGAAGTCACTTCAACGATCAAGTTAGCAATTGATATTTGAATGTTATGCGAATTATTTGTGTTAATTATGTAAAGAATGGGAAAGGAGGAGACAGGGAAATGGCTTCCTATAGAAGTTTGTCCGTGTTGTTGGAGTTTTTTGGAATTAGCTCAATGAATAAGAGAGCCTCTTTATACAGTGAAAAATGTAGAA
>Ga0325410_1003439_pt1 | contig 17872 bp, 9 predicted proteins | sample PopdelMetagenome_16_FD_206182 | JGI IMG/M metagenome (GOLD analysis project Ga0325410, IMG submission 206182) | Populus deltoides microbial communities from Bellville, Georgia, United States - Xylem-PdIQD-R3 | ecosystem: Host-associated > Plants > Phyllosphere > Stem > Wood/Secondary xylem...
GATGATGGGATTTGAATGGATGAGATCTTGAAGCAAATGCAGTGGCTGATGTGAGGATAAGTTGTATGTGCAACGTATGACTCCAATTATCCTTTTGCCACAAAAGTCTGCCTGCCACTTTGTTTTGATGTAGCAGAGCAATAAGGCCTCCCAACCCAACAAAACTGAAAATATATGAATTCTGTTGCTGATGGGCTAACTACGGTTTAAATTATTGCTCCCCTCCCTTCAAGATGCGAAGGGGAGACACCACTCCATTAAAATAAAAAAAAATGATTTTTTTTATTAAGAAGAGAAATAAAAAAAAGGATTTTTTAATCCAAATTTTCTTAAGAAATAAATTTATTTTAAAATAATTTTAATCTCAAATAAAAAAAATAAAAAAATAATGAACCATTTAAAAAAAGCTAGACACAAGTTCTCGTATGTGTGAGCCTAGAAAACCAGGCCTACGCATGATATTTTTTTAAATGAGAGAACGACATGTTGTTCATTGAGGTTTTGTAAATGTATGACGTGTCATCCAGTGGAATAAATTTTAGTCATCGGAGATGATTGAAAAATTAGAATTTGATTTGTAAGATCTTTAAAATCTAATTTTCAACTTGTTTTAACCTAAAAATATTCTTAGAAACCTCAATATCCCTATTGTAACTTGATTTTGACCCCTTGTTTGGACCACATTATTTTTTTCTTCTAAAAAAAGGACTAAAATTTCTATAAGAAAATATATTTGCAATGCAATTAAGTTAATTCTCAGTCATTTTGTGATTTTCGATCCTTTTAGTTATCATTTTTTAAGTTAGAAGTATTGACAAATTGAAAGGAAAAAAAATGAATATTTTGTTTAGTAGAATATTCTCTTATTTATTTGGTAATATATAAACTCGAATACACCTCGGCTTAGACAATGTTGGCAAGATTCTCTATCGACTTCAAATTAGAGAGGTGGACAAACAAGTATCAAGCAATGTTGGAGGTGTTATTTCTAGAATACGCGAGCAGTAATTTATGTGGTAGGTGATACCCGTCAACAATGTTTAGGTAGTTCAGAGATAATTGTTGGTATCAATTCATTGTGTTTTTTCTTTATTGCATAGAACTTGTATATATACATGTACAACAAATCCTTTTTAAGGATGAAAAACTAAGAATAGAAATAAATCAAAATTTTTCCTAAACTTGTTCTTGATTTATAGTTTTCCTTGTTTGTAATATTTCCCAAATCAAGAATTAATCATTATCAACACTCCCCCTTAAGTTGTTGCAAAGATATCTCGTATGCCCAACTTGTTGAGAGAGCAATGAAACACTTTACTTGATACTGTTTTAGTAAGTATATCTGTTAATTGATCCTCGGATTTGATAAAAGGAAAAATCACAATCTTCTCTTCGAGTTTCTGCTTGATGAAATGTCTATCTGCTTCCACATATTTAGTTCAATCATGTTGAACTGGATTATTGGCTATGGTAATTGCGGCTTTGTTGTCACGGTACATCTTGATCTCAGTCTCCATAGGATATCCTAACTCTTTAAGTAGCCTCTTTATCCATAGTATTTCACATAATCCTTTGGTCATCCCTCTGAATTCTGCTTTAGCACTAGATAGAGCAATAACATTTTGCTTCTTACTTTTATAAGTCACTAAGTTTCCTCCAACAAAGATAAAGTATCCTGAAGTAGCTTTCTGTCAGTCAGATTTCCTACCCAATCTACATCAGTATAACCAGTGATGTTAAGGTGATCATTCTTTAAGAAAAGAATTCCTCTTCCTGGAGAGGGTTTTAAGTATCTAAGTACTCGCAATGCTACCTCCATATGTTATTCACTTAGGTTGTGCATGAATTGACTAACTAGACTGACTACATATGCGATATTAGAACATATATGTCAAAGGTAGATGAGTCTTCCCATAAATTTCTGATGTCGTTCTCTATTTGTAGGAACCTAATTTGGATATTTCGCTAAACAATGATTTTGTACGATTGATGTATCCACAGGTTTGCAATCCAGCATACCTGTCTTGGCTAATAGGTACAATACATACTTTTTTTGTGGGAGGAATATGCCCAGTTTTGATCTGTATACTTCGATGCCTAAAAAATACTTCAACTCACCAAGATCCTTCATTTCAAATTCACTTGCTAGATACCTTTGTAATTATGAAATTCCTTCTTCATCATTTCCTGTGACTATCATATCATCAACATAAATAATCAAGGCTACTATTTTTCCCAATTTCTTTTCAGAAATAGTGTATGGTTCGAGTTGCTTTGGCTAAATCCATGCTTTTGCATTACTAGACTAAATCTTCCAAATCATGCTCTAGGAGACCGTTTCAGTCCTTAAAATGATTTTGTAAGCCTGCGCACCACATTTTCTTTTCTTCCAGTAAAACTAGGAGGAACATTCATATACACTTCCTCCTCTAGATCTCCATAAACAAATGCATTCTTTACATCAAATTGATGTAAAGGCCAGTCTAGGTTTGCTACAAGTGATATGAGTATTCGAATTGTGTTCAGTTTGGCTACTGGTGAGAACGTTTCCTAATAGTCTATGCCATATGTTTGTGTATATCCTTCAGTTACCAATCTCACTTTGTATCTTTCTATTGTCCCATCTGCTTTATATTTTACACTAAACACCCATTTCCATCCAACTGTTTTATTTCCATTTGACAATGTAGTTAGTTCCCAAGTATTATTATTTTGGAGAGCTTTCATTTCATCATAAACAACTATCTTTCAATGTTCATCTAACATAGCTTCTTCAATGTTTCGTGTGACCTGTTCTGAAGATACTTTTCCCATGAAGACCTTTGTTGTATCTGACATGTTATGGGTTGAGATAAAATTTACAATGGAGTATTTGGACTTTCTTCCTTCTGTTTCCGGTGAGTACCGGTTTGAGAGTACTCCCCGATTATGCTTGTGAGGTAAACTCTATGTCATAGAATCAGGTAATATAGAAGAGTCAGGAGATCTTACCTCAGTTGTAGTGTTGGGATTGTCCTTACGATTCTGATTTTGGTCATGTTGTATATTAGAGAGGGGGTTATTTGATGTGACTTGAGTATGTAAGTCGGCGTGGTTAATCAAGTCATAAATTTCCGATTCTGTTTCAGTATGGTCAGGATGAACCTAATCCCATATCTGTTGTTCATGTCTATTCTCCCCCTGAAGAACAGACAGGGATGGTTCATTGAAGAAATATTCAGTCTCAAGAAAGGTTACATCCATAGTAACATAGAGTTTTCGTGTAAGGGGATCATAACACCGATATCCTTCCATATGAGAATCATAGCCAAGAAGGACACAACGAACATCACATGGATCTAACTTGGATCGTTGGTGCTTCAGAACATGTACAAATACAACGCAACCAAATATCTTTGGAGGTATATGAAGTGTTGAATATAGTTTAACATATCGTTCCAAAGTTTGAAGTGGTGTGTGAAAATTAAGTACTCGAGATGACATGCGGTTGAGAAGATAAATAGATGTACCTATGACATCATGCTAGTATTGTTGGGGCAAATGGGCCGCTCTCATAATGGTTCGTACTGTCTTTAGTATGTGTCTATTTTTCCATTCGACAATTCCATTCTACTAAGGAGTATGCGGACAAGCAGTCTCATGTATGATGCCCTTGCTATCATAAAATTGTCTAAACTCTTGGCTAATATATTTGCATTCATTATCAGATCAAAGAGTTTTAATGTCCATAGAGAACTGAGTTTGTATAAGGGTGATAAATTTCTGAAAAATTGGTAGGACATCTTTTTTATGTTTCAACATATAAACCCAAGAGACCTTTGTACAATCCTTAATAAAGGTGACAAACCATCTAAAGCTAGCAGTAGTCATAATAGGTGCAGGGCCCATAAGTTAGAGTGAATAATCTCAAATGGTGCATTGCATTTATTATAACTGATAGGGTAATTTGTTCAATGGCTTTAACCTAGGATACAATTCTTGCATTTGAAACTAGAGAGTAGTACTTTTTCAAATAAAGTAGGGAATAAATGTTGTAGATAACTGAATGATGAGTGTCCTAACCAGTAATGTCATAACCAAATATCTTGTCCTTGCCGCTATGATGATTGGGCAGAATGAACTTTTCCAAGGTCCAAACCATCCACATAATATAACCCTCCCCTCTTAGTACCACGACCAAAAATCTTCTTCATGAGAACATCTTGAAACAAACAAAATGAGGAGTACATTGGTACGCAATAATTTAAATCTTCTGTTACTTGCCTTACTGATAGTAATTTAGTGGAGAGTGAATGAACAAAAAGAGTATTAGGGAGAGTGAATGTGGTTGATAATTCCACTATTCCTCCCCTTGTTATCGGATACAAATCACCGTTAGCATTTGATATGGCCTTCCGTTAAGGAACTGACTTTGTTTTAAAGTCATTATGATCATAGGTCATGTGATCTATCGTCCCTGAGTCACTAATTAATCCAATTATTTATATGTTCACCGTTGGATACTAATTTCTGGAACCAATAATACCTGGGTCTTGAGTTGAAGACTGAGGTTGACTGTTGAGTGACACAAGTGTATTTGGATCTGTATTAGTAACAAATGTTGCATGGCCATTCTGTTCATCCTATTTTCCCTTCAATTCATACCACCACTCTAGATACCCATATAGCTGAAAACACATGTCTTTGGTGCGTTTATTTTCATCATAATGAGTGCACCCGCCCTCCTAGGCTTTTGGCTTAGAAAAAATGTATTTGTTGTAATTCAGCCCATGTGGTCCAAGCCTGGGCCGAAGGGTCTATTTATTGAAAGATGATAAAAGAAAAAATGGATTGGATAAGTTGCCACCAAGTCCAACCTGACTGTTCAAGCTTGTGAGGGTGAGGCCATTGAAATCATTCCAGCCCTCATTAGTCGTCCTGTCATTCATACCGTTCTTGAGACCTTTGTCATTCTGTCATCCTAGGTTTACCATGCATTCCCTTCTCATCTCACCTCAATTTCTGTCTCTGCCTCTTGTTATTAAACCGAAACTATCTCCCTTTTCCTTCTCCATCATCACGATTCATTTGGTGTTCTCTCTTCTTACTTGAGCGAAGGCTTGCTCGATCGATGGCAAAGGGATTTGTTGAAGAATATATCGGCAGGTCTGATCAACTTGATCATCCAAACCATCCAAGAAGGTATAAATTTGATCTTCTTGAATTAATTTATTGTATTTCTGTATGTCCTCATTGCATGTCATGAGATTAGGCGTTTGTAGTCAATCTCTCACTAGACAGATTGTAAGCCAGTGTAGTAGTCTTCTAGAGAACCCCTCCCTTGTGTGGCTCAGCTGAATTTTTGTTTAAGGTCATATACCTGGACATTATCTCCTCCATCAAAGTAAGTTGTGGCAATGACGTCCCAAACACCTTTAGGTGTAGGAAACTTGATAAAATTCCCAATTAAATCTGGGGTTAGGGAATTGATAATCCAACATTTAACAATTGCATTTTCTGTTCTCCATTTACCGTATGTTGGGTCGGAAAGTTTGGCTGTCTGATTTTACCGGTGATTAATCCAAGTATGTCTCTGCCAAAGATGAACATCTCCATGATCTGTGACCATAGTTCATAATTCTGGCCATTAAGTTTGATTCTAGGGACGGTAATTGGCAGGTCAGGGTTTTGGGTAGAGTTGGTTTGAGTGTCGGTTCTGGAATTTGTGGTTGTAATCCGAGTATGGTTTGGTGGGTTCAGTTCTGCCATTGTTTAGGTTGTTTGTGAATTGAAAAAGGCTTGGATTCAAATTGTTTGCTTTGATACCATGTCAACAGTGTTTGGGTAGTTCAGAGATAATTGTTTGTATCAATTCACTATGTTTTTTCTTTATTGAATAGCATTTATATATATATATATATATATATATATACATGTACAATAAATACTTTTTAAAGATGAAAAACTAAGAATAGAAATATATCAAAATCTTTTCTAAGCTTGTTCTTGATTTCTAGTTTTCCTGATTTATAATATTTTCCTAACCAATAATTAATCCTTATCAACAATACTGAGATAATTGGAGTAGCCAAAGAAGAATTTCATTCAATTTTGGAGGAAGAATTGGAAGGTGCAATTGTCCTCATTGTTTGAGTCATGCTATCAAATTAGGAGGTGGCTAACTTTGTTCAAACAAGTTTTAGAACAGGCATAATCTTTGGCACACAAATGCTGGAGTGATAAGTGTTATAATCTTAGGAGAATGAAGCCAAAAACACATCCTTTCATTCCATGCAAACATTATGCATTCTGCCAAAAATATAGTTCTTGCGCCCTTTGTTATTGTTCTAGAAACATGCCAAAGAAATACACCATTGCAGCCCATGCAGCAATTGTACTTTCAACCATAAAAGGACGTCCTTTTTAGGCCTTATTTCTTGCTGCCAACCTCATAAATTTTACCACACAAAAAATATAGTCCTTGCACCTTGTTTACAGTTGTAGATTGAAGCCAAAAACACATTTTTTTCCCCTTGTAGCTGTTGTAAAACAACCAGAAGAGAATGCCTTTTCAAACCTTGAATCTTGTTGTACACATATGACAAAAAAAAAACCCAGCTAGCATATTGTAAAGAATTAAGGTCATTGATGATGTCCCAAAAAATCCAAGTAGTATAGAAATAAACTTTATGTATTAGTTAATCATTTAGTCCTAACAATCTGCTCTACTGTCCTAAACCAATATAAATGGGTGTAGCTTGATGTGGAAAGCCAAGTACTTGCAAAACATCCCCTTTGGTAGGTTAAAGGGACTCTTAAATGTTTAAGTATATTTATAGTGAGAGAGAGATGCTCTAAAAATATGTATACGGTCAAGAATAGAGAGATTCAAAATCCTTTACTTAGGTGGTTCAAGGGGTAGTTATACCCTTAAACCTTTTCTTTCTGCTGAGGGGGAGGGTTTGGATGGTAAGTTCTGTTTTAATGAGTCGTGAGTTATGTTCTACCCAATCTACCCAAGTAACTACAGCCACACACCTATATTCCACTAAAATATAATTTTAGAAACGTATGGCTCGTAAGGCCCATTTCCCCCATACAAAGGGTGCAAGGGTTAGGAAAAACCCTGGGTTTTAAGTCCCAACTTGAAAATCAGGTTTGAGGCTTGGTAGTGTGTCAAACCCGTGTGTTGGGGCTTGTAGCACGCTAGGTCCACATGTTGGGGCTTAATAGCGTACCGGCTCAAAATTAGGACTATTGCATGCTTGTCAGTGAGCTCAGGCCAAGCATGCACCTACCACTAGGCTCGGGCTTAATAAAGAGCTAGACCTAACATGTGCGGGTTTGGCAAAATGCCTGACCTATATAGAATGTGTCAGGCGTAGGCGCTAGCTTTTAGGGCTCAACTAAGTTGATTCACGCCAACCCAGTTTGCCCATGGGATCGGGGGCTTCAGGTTTGCAAGTTTATTGTGAGAGTAAAAGGGGAGTTGGTTGAAGAGAAAAAATAAAACGAAAGAGCTTTTTAAGTCTATCAAGAGAATCTGTAAAAAGAAAAGGAAAAAAAAAGAAAACAACAATAAACATTCATTTTTGCAGCAACAACATCATTACCAAGCTCTAGATGGTGTGAAAAAAAGGCTTATTTCTATGCAACCATGTTTTTTTTAGAGTAGAGATTTAGAGAATAGTAACTTTGAGCCTTATTTAAAGGTCTTCTCGACCATAGATGGGTATAATATTTGAACCTTGTAACAAAAATTCCTTTAAAATCTCTGTGAAAATTTTCAATCTAATCCAATGATTGATTCCAAAGTTGTACCTATTAACATAAGACTACATGTTTTGGAAAATTACTTTGTATTAGTCTCTCTTGGTTGGAGAAAATCCATCATCAAGTTTAAATTACACTTGCCTCGATCTCTTGAATGTCCAATCAAAAGTTGCCAATGTTTTACATGTTGAACCTTTCCATTAATGGAACTAATCTTAAAGTTACAATGAATACTATGTTGAGCAACTCTTGCATCATTCTTCTCAAACTCTAGCTCATCTAGAGACTTAGAACTATAAGGACTAAACAATATCTCCCCTATATCTTTTTTATCATCACTAACAAGGCTTATTTTAGTTTCTGCTGGGAGGTAGTACTATTGCAGAGGGTAAGGGTGGTGTGTGTTTTGTCTTGTTTGGCAGAGAAAATAGGTGCTAAATGGTCTTGCAAAAAGGTACAAAAATAGTTGCCCATTGTTCTTTCTTACATGAGGTTGAAGACAATTCACAATGCACAATGCCTTCCTAAAATGGTACTCTTTTCTCCTTTATTTATTAATTAATTACTAAAATAACATCATTTTATATAAAACATGTCTTTTATTTAAATGAAGTGGTGTTGTTTTGGCATTTTAGATTCAAATTAGGTTTAAAAACTCCTATCTCAATTTCAGTCAATTTTCAAGTTATCCAATTAGGTCTTTAATTAAATTTTGATTTTAAGGATCAATTCAATTTTACTCTTGCCATGTTTTTAAAAAATCCCCTGATTTCAGCACCTTTTTCATTTTAGTTCTTGGTTTTGAATTTATGCAAATTGATTATCAATTGACCATTCAACTTTCAAATTTCTTCAATTTCACCCTTGTTTTCAACTAAATTTGGATCCTGAATTCATGCACCTTTTGCATAAAGGTTCTTAGTCTTCAATTTCTCCAATCTAACCCTTGATTGACCACCAAATTTTGATTTTCTTGCAATTGTGTCCCTAATTTCAACCAATTAAACTTAAAAACAAAAAATATAGTCCTTTAAAATTTCAATCTTTTTAATCAAGTCCAAATTTGGCTTTCAAACTTAATTTTCAACAATTATATCCTTACACTTAATTAAACATTTTAATTTGACTCAAATTAATTCTTGAACTTAATTTTTTTGCAAATTTATTCGATAATCATTTAATTTGACCTTGTATCTGCATTGTCTTTCGAAATTGGGTATAATTGGGTTCTCAATTCTGTCCAAAACTCCAAGTTGGTTCCTCTATATATTTGAAACTTTTCTCAGCATGTTCTTTCCAATTTGCCAGTCTTTTTTCATTTTCATCATTTTTATTATTATTTTTTGTTGCTTTTCATTTTAAAAGAAAAATGGTAATTTTAGGATAAACCTAAAATTGTGTTATGACAATCATGGATTCACTTTTCTAGTGTCATTGTAAACACCAAAAAAAATTAGTATTAGGTCGACCTATGCTAGGAAGAAATTTGAGGTAGTAGATTGGCCTACTCTAAGGGAAATGGAAAACCCAACAAAAATTTAAATAAAAAGCCGGCCTATTCTAAACAAAATCTAGGGGAACAAATCGGCATACTCTAGAGAGGACTTGAGAGGGGGGGAACTAGTTCTGGGATTACCTAAAGAGGAACAAGGACAAAGAGGAACAAACCCAAACACCCCAGCACATTTATAGGGGATATAAATGCAAGGGGGAGAAAAAGTGGTGATCCTTCCTTTCCCCTAGAAACAACAACAACCATTATTGCAGCTGACCCTTCTTTGCAAGGAGAACCTGAACCAGACCCACTTGCATGCAAGCCTACTTGAGTGTAGAGTGAGGAGAGAGTTAGGAAAAAAAAAAGAAAATTGAAGCCATAAAAGAATAAGCAGAATAGTAGGCCGACTAGTTCAACAGGAGAGGAAAGAAGGAAAACAAAAAAAAAAGAACAAACCACCAAAACCTTCACAAGGGTTGTTAAAAACATGAGGAAAGACTAATATCATCTCCTTAGCTGAGTGTTACCTCATGGTTTGGGCAAAAAAGAGGGGGGAAGAGCTCGAAAATGGAAGGGAATAGTGTTCTTGCACCTAAACTCAAGTAACTGTGACAAAGTAGACCGAATTTAGTAGAACAAAGGATGAATGAACACATACACATACCCTTTACTCAAGAAACATGAATGATTTTGAATGCATGAACCTAGGGAAGGACCGAACATAGTGAAGGCTGGATAGAATACAAATTAATATGATGAAATGCATTGATGATTTCTGGGTCAATAACGACTCAGTCTTTGTTAATGATTTCTGAGTTAACGACAAATTAAGTACGCTGACAATTTCATTAATCAGCCGTAAGAATGGGTTATGTTGACGACTCTGTGTTACCAGCAAACTAGTCTTCGTTGATGATTCTACATCTCTAGCAAACTGGTTTTCGCTGCCAAATCCTATGTCACTAGCGAACTGGTTTTCGCTGTTGAATCTTGTATCACAAGTGAATCTGTTTCGTTGTCGAATTCTAGGTCACCAGCGAATCAGTTTTTGCTGTCGAACCCTATGTCATTAAAGAATCAGTTTTCACTGCTGAATTCTAGGTCATCAGCGAATCAAGTTCTGCTATCGATTTTTATGATAGACATTCAGGTCAGAAATAACTTAAATGCTTGTAATGATTTCATTGTATCATTGTGTAATATTTGGAACACTTGAATATGAACATATGTATTCTTGGAATATGTATGGTTACAAGTTTTGTGATCACAAAATGCATATGTGCTAATTTGCTAGCATTGATGTGTTAGGTGGTGCAACTAGGATCAGACCTGCGACCGGACAAGGACATTCCACAGGAGGAACAACTAGGTGGCTTCCACCCCTTCTAGCATAATGTTGATTCCCCGGAGTGAATTTATTACAAAGGGTCTTTTATGTGTTATAGCTATATTAAACTGTTATGTAATGTTTGTACGAATATCATGAAGGATCTACAATTATGATATAATGAATGTTAAATTGTTACAAAATATTTGTACGAGTACTATGAAAGATTTTTATTGTGTTATAATGAATACTAAACTGTTATGGAATGTTTGTATGAGTATTACAAGGGGACTATCATTGTGTTATAATGAATGTTAAACTACTATGGAATGGTTTTATGAGTATTATGAAAGGTCTATCATTGTGTTATAATAAATGCTAATTTATTACGGAATGTTCATATGAGTATTACAAAGGATCTACTATTATATTATAAGGAATGTTAAATTGATACGAAACATTTGAACGAATATTATAAATGATCTACTATTGAGGTATAATGAATACTAAACTGTTATAGAATATTGAATGAGTATTATGATTAGATTCGGCTAATGACATCCTAAAGGGATGGCCATAATGAATTGATGATTAGCTTCAGCTAATGGCATCTATGATGGATAACCTGGTTGTGTATGATGGTTAGCTTCGGCTAATAGCATCCTAAATAGATGGACATGTTGCGTTAATGATTAGCTTCGGTTCATGGCATACTAGATGGATGGTCGGGTTATGTTGATGATTAACTTTGGCTAATGACATCCTAGATGGATGGTCGAGTTATGTCGTTGATTAGTTTTGGTTAATGACATTCTTGAAGGATGGCTGGGTTGAATATGACGATTAGTTTTGGCTAATGACATCCTAGATGGATGGTCGAGTTACATTGTTGATTAGTTTTGGTTAATGACATTCTTGAAGGATGGCTGGGTTGAATATGACGATTAGCATTGGCTAATGACATCCTAAATGGATGATTGAGTTGATTATGGTGATTGGCTTCAGCTAATAGTATCTGTAAAAGAATACAGGTTTGATTTTGTAAATAATTTTGGATAATGACATCTGAGACGGATGACCAAGTTTGGATGTTGTGATTAGCTATGGCTAAAAGCATCCAAGGTGGATGACCGAGTTAAAGTGAAATAATTAACCCCGACTGATGTTTAAACTTTGGCCTTACCTATAGAGAGGTTGGGGCGTATGTGAGAATAATAAACTTAACAAAATAATAAGGATTGTACAATACATATAAGAAGTAAAAGAAGGATTGTACCCAGTTTAAGTAGATAATAAAAAGTAACAATAATGTTCTTCTAGTTGTTTATTATCATGTTTAGATTATTTACAATTCTTGTATCAATGTTATTTTTGTAACAAAGACATCACACAATCAAAGTGTGTAGGAAAACCCGTTCCATGGGTTCATATAGTTTGGAAGGTGCTATGTAATAATATGTTTCAGGTGTTAAGTATTTGATAGGAACGAATGTACTAGTTGTATAGTTGTCGATGGGCACTTTTATATGAACTCATAACGATACAATATTAGATTAGGAACGCTAGTTTATGCATATGTTAATGGGATGAAATGTAAACTTACAAATATGTAAATATAATATTATGGGTATATGTAATGAATATTTTTTCATGAAGATGATGATTCTTACTATTATATTTGTATTGTGTAATACTAATGAATGGAATCCATCTATCAATTCCCAGAATATTATTATGAAAAGCATTGAATGTACTAGTTGTGTATTGTCGTTCAACACTTTTATATAAACTCGTGATGATAATGAGGTTAGAACATGAACACGATCTTATAAATATGTCAACATGATGTAACGTGAACTTATAAATATGTAAATATAATATTATCGGTATGTGTATTAAGTAACTATTTTATGAGGATGTTGATTTATGACAACCATATTAGTATTGTGCCATGATAATGAATGAAACCTATTGTTAACCTCGGGATGCTATTGTGAAAACCATTAGGGACCTAAAAACACAAAACAAATTATTACCACCAATTTTGGCTTTAAAAAAGTTAAGCCATTACAATTATAGCATCCATTTACACCAACAAATAAAGTTTATAGTAAACGAGAGCTTGGTCATTATAAAGGCTGAGAACGCCTTATCCCCGATGAAGAATGTGTTAATTCCCTACATTAAAATATATAAGAGCAGATATGGGAACTTAAATTCCTTTAAGATGGTGAACACGATGTGGGTGCTTGAGAATACTATAAGAAGAAAGCCTAAAATCTCAAAAGTGGTAAAAATAGCTACAAGATGTTTCTTAAAACACAGGTTGCCATTTGAGTATAATCCAAAAACAAGAATGCTTAGGAGGATTAATGTGATGAAGATGAAGTGTGTAGACCAAAGACTTGGCCTAGGTTTCAAGCTTAGCAAGAAAGACCACTGAAGGTTTGCTGAGAGGAAAAAAGAAAAAAGACTAGCTTGTATTGAAAACGTTATAGAGATTCTACCAATCCATATGAATTTTCCACAACCAACGTACATGATATGCCTAGAGGAAGAATTTGGGCAAGTTATTTACTGGTGTCTTAATACACAACATGAAAGAGAAGAAGAATAGGGATTGTGATGGAGTCCTTACAACAAGAGAGGACTCTCATGAGATGTTGCCTTAAGTTGACTATAAAAGCATTAAAGGACACCTCACCAACTAAAGAATTTGTGAGAAAATATGCCAATGGTGAAGATTTGAACAACTAGGAGGCTGATATATATTGTCTTTATAAAGTAATTTCCTTTATAAAGTAATTGTATTTGTGTGCTTGTTTGCTTGTTTTTACCTTATCGGTAATCATGACATTGATGTTGACAAAGGGTTTTAATTGTATGGAGCTTATTTCAAAATGTGTTATTAATGAAATCATGCATTTTAAACTCAATTATGTCTTTTGGCATTCATTTTGCCTATATTTACGTTTTAATCAAATTCAATTTACACACTCACTAGAAAAACACCTTTTTTCTTTTAGGAACCCTGAATACTCAATATACACTCAAATTTATTGCACTAAGAGTAATTGACTTAATTTTGATGAAAACTAAAAAGTTTGAGATTCCAATTAATTCAAATAGAGACTTAATTAAAGATGAAAATTGATATTTAAAGTCAATTTGACCGAAAATAAAAGAATTAAATGACTAAAGACCAAAATGGAAGATATGCTGAAATTTGGAGTTCCTATAATTCAATTAAGGGTGTAATTAAAAAAAATAAAATTTAGAATCAATTTGACCAAAAATAAAAGAACTAAAGGTCTATGGACTAAAGTGAAAAGACGCTGGAATTAGAACATTTCTTTCAATCAGGAACTTAATTGAAAAAAATTTTAAAATAAAGAGCCAATTTGGTTAAAATTACATAATTTGAACAACCAAGTATTATAGTGCGTTGCATGTCAAAAAACAAAGAACGAGGAATGAATATGGGCAAAATTAAAAAGAATTCCAAAAATAAAGCACAATTCTATACTAAATCGAATATTCCTAAAAATCAAGGATTGAAATTAAAAGCATGCTGAAATGCTAGGATCAATTTAGTTTTTTTTTTTTTTTTTTTTCCAAAATGACTTTGTTTCATTTATTTACAAGGAACCATAATTTTAAATACCAAATGACATGTTGCCCAGGCTAACACTTAAAAGAAAAAACGATCTATCGTCTAGCGTGTTCTTTCCCCATTTTGTCCACCTTGATCTCTTTCAAATCATACTGTTTTTTAGGCCCCGTTTGTTGGCTGAAAAGTAAATTTTTTTGGAAAGTGGTGTTGTTGAAAAGTGAATTCCTGAAAAGTGAATTATTTTCCGATATATGGTAGTGTCATGAAAAATACGTTGGATAACACTTTTCAGTGTTGGTTATATTATGAAAACTGAGTTGGAAAATAGCTTATTAATGTTTTAATTTTTTTTCAAGTTTATTAAAATAATGAGAAACAAACCTTACAAATTAAAAAGTTGAATGAGAATGAAATTGAAAAAAAAATCTAATTTCATAAATTATCTCAAATAAAATAAATAATAATCAAAATAATATAGACCAAATCTAACAAATAAAAAAATTAAAAGATGATGAAATTAAAATAATAATAATTACAATTTCATAAATTATTTTAAATAAAATAAGTAACAATGAAAAGAATGATGACCAAATTTGATAGATAAAAAATTTCAATTAAAAAAATAATAAGAGAAAAGCAAATAACATTAATAAAAAAAGAACAAAAATTAATATATAAAAAAATTAAATCAAATTTAAGGGGTGAAATTAAAAAAAAATCAAAAAAAATATATATCAATCAAAAGTTTGATGACCAAATTTAATATAATCAGTAAATAATATGATATTTCTAAATTTTTCACAACTCCTGAAAAGTGTTTTCCATTTAAAATAAAAAAATACTTTCCTGAAAATCAAGTTAAATTTTTTTAGTTAGAAAGTATTTTTTATTGATCAATTTTTTTAATAACAAATAAATACATGAAAATTTAAAACCAACCACTTTTCATATAAATAAACGCCCTTTTATATATATCCCATCCCCTCTGCAATCCCAACAAAAAAACCCAGCCTTTGAAAGCTCTGAATCCCCTGCAATGTCATGACAAAAACCCTGCCCAAACCAGCCCTTTGACAGCTTTGATCCAATACAAGTTTAACTGGGTTTTTTTTGAAAGGTGGAGATCATTGTGATTTGTTTTAAGGGCTGAGATTTGTTTAAAGGGAAAGGGTCTGAAATGTTCTCCAACTCTCTATACATGTAGCCCTTAGATAGATGAAGAACAACAACAAATCGAGAGGAGAAAAAGGTAACGAAGAGCAACAAAGAAAGAGAGAGAAAGGGAAAGAAAGATTAGGAGAGAGAGAAAGGGAAAGAAAGATTAGGGTTTTTTTATAGTTATTTTTTTAATAGACTGGATTGGATTTGAGTTTCTCATATATGAGGATATTTTTGTTAGTTTATGTAGAAATATCTGCTTGAAAGATGATGGGAAAATAAAATATTGAGCCAATACCCCGATACATTATAGCAAGTTGATTGGCTAATTACATAAAGAATGTGATGATCCAACCAAAACCCAGTTCCAATTCTTCAGGTAATCCACAAAGGTGGCTACAAGTCTGGTTCACAACTTAAAAATTACTACTGAATATCACTTGAATTGTACAAATGGAATTTTATTTATCAAGCCCCGATTATGTTATTCACACCCAATTAATGACAAAATTGTTTGATAGTAGATCTTAATCAACCAATCTCAATGAAAAGTGGGAAGCATTTTTGCACCGACCTTGGAGCTCTGGTCTTATTTCCTGCCATGAATTCTTGGCAATCAAACAGATTCTGAACTCCTCACAGGTAGTTTTGTATCCTGCCATTGCTGAAAGGAAATAATGTAAATGGTCCTGTAACATCTGCCACAAAATTAGGAGAATCTATCCTTGTGGACTCCACATTCTTGTCTATGATTTGGCTCTACAAATGCGACAGCTTGAAGTTCTTGATGATAGCCAGTGATCAATACAGTCCTTATGGAACATGTGCTTACACCTAGGCAAGACCCTGATGGACTCCCCATGAGCATAATCACCCAAGCAAATCGCACATTCTCCATCAGGAAATACGAATGATGAAGAAGATTCTGATGATGATAATTGCGGCAACGCTATGCTTGAGATTGAGGGTGGTGTCTGTTCTCCAAAGACAAAAATCGGTAGGGCTACAAGTTCCTGGTGGGTTTGTGTATTAGGTTCATGGGAACATGAGCTGGATGTTGTAGGACTTTGCTGATTATTGGAAGACAAGTTTCTTGAACTAATAGAACACTTGCATCTGGAAACAAAAAAGAGGAAGACAAGAGCAAATATGACACCATAAGCTATGCCAATACCCACAAATGATCCTCCTTCATCTGCTCTTACCTCCTGTCTTGGCAAATTAGCATTCAACAGATGTCTACTAAAACAGTGAATTTGATCCATTATAATGGTGGAAACCCTAATGGGTTGTTGGTGAATGTGGTATTCTTGTCGATTGTTATTATTTATGGAAGAGCCATGAGCGGTGGGCAACAAACACGGAAGTCGGTGAAGCTTCCATGCAGCTTCCTGGAAAGTTCATATTTAACCAGTCATTAATTATTACGAAATGTATCTGCAAATATTTATATTATATCTAAGCTTAAATATAAGAAGGATGCTGATTACGTTTCTATATATCCATACTTAATATATCATCAAACTACTAAGAAATTTAAATATTCATATTACATCTAATTAAATCCATACTTTCTTGATTACCGTAATGTATATAGCTATTAAAAAAATAAACTTACTCATTAGTGTATGATTGGAAGAGTATTTTTCAGGTTTAAATCAAATTGTCATCTCTAATTATAAATTTAATTGAAGATGTGGCAAATACAAATATACATTTCCTTATAAACCAAATGTACGGTTGATGCTCATCTCTATCTTGATATTGGATTCATTAGAATTTACCAACAATAACAGGCAGAGATGGTGAGGGGTACGTGCTTTCCACTATATTCAATACTCTAGGTGTAAAAAATTTAGATATATATTTACAAAAATCTATATGGATATTCATCATCTGCTTACTACTTATTATTTAATATAAAATAAAATAATAACGTGTGTGTATTAAATGAAGAAACACTTGCCCAAATATTGATATTTTATTTATTAACTATCGTGTAATGCAACTATTTATAAAAACCTACTCATTAAGGTCAGATCGGATAAGTTTGTATCGGATTTAAATGAAGTTGTCATCCCTTATACATTCATGTCTATCATGACATTGGAATTCATCAACATTTACCAATAATAATGGGCGGAGATGATTAAGATACACTAAATTTCACCCTATCCATAATCAACACCAGCAAAAAATATAGAATTATTATTTATTATTCAACATCAAATTACAAGGAGAGTTGAAAGTTGAGTTCATGTCTCTATTGATATTGAATTTCATTAATATTTAACAATAATCCTATCTCGAGCCAACAATAACAGGTTGCACTCATTCATGAAATTAAAAGTTTTCACCAGCCGTAGTTTAATCTCCATACTTGATTTTAATTATTTTTTGAAAAACCCTAAATTTCAATTTTAACATAAATACCATAAAGATTGTTTTTAGATAAACAGATAAGAGTAATATATATATAATATTATTATTTTTTATCAAAGAGAATGGAATAACCTCCAATCCTAGC
>Ga0325410_1003441_pt1 | contig 17870 bp, 13 predicted proteins | sample PopdelMetagenome_16_FD_206182 | JGI IMG/M metagenome (GOLD analysis project Ga0325410, IMG submission 206182) | Populus deltoides microbial communities from Bellville, Georgia, United States - Xylem-PdIQD-R3 | ecosystem: Host-associated > Plants > Phyllosphere > Stem > Wood/Secondary xylem...
ATAATGCAGAGGATCCAATTCCTGCAGTTTAATCTTATAATCTTTCCCATTTAATTGCAAAGTAATGCACTCCGTAATGAATCTATTAAGCCGTGTACCAATTAAAAGATTAACATGCCAGGACTCTTACACCCATGTTTTGGCTTTACACCCAAACTCAACCCTTATTGTTATTTTTTTTTATTAGGATTTGAATATGGAAGGATTTTAACAGTGTTTAGGATTTTTATATTGATTTGACGATTGAATGATTTAAAAGATTTAATTGATATTTTAAGGTGTTAATTGAATTAAACCGAACTGATTAGACATCTAGAACTTTTGAGTCTTGAATAACCAATTTGTTGTTCTTGGGTTCTGCAAATGTGGAACTGGCAGATTAGTGTCAAACCCTCTTTGCAGGAGCGTAAGGCGTAAGGCGTAAGGCGCGATGACATTTTTTAAATGGTGTCTTGGAATAGTCTTTGGTTGAATAAAGGAGTTATTACCTCGTATTATTATTATTATTATTATTATTACTATTATTATTATTATTAAAAATTTTAATTGTTCTTTTAAAGATTATAAATAAAAGACTAATTATGTAAATAAAAGATATTAACATTTTTAATACGTCTTATTTGAGATAAACTATATTATTTTTTTTCTTTTTGTTTGCTATGGCTTAATAATGTTTCTATTCCTATCAGCCTGCTATGAAGGATTTTCTACGATGAACAAGCTCTGGTTTCTTAAGTCAAAAACTTGGTCTAAAACATTGATATGTCCTCAATTATCATTAAGGTTATTTTTTTGGTGAAATTAAAATTTTTGCTGCAATATCATTCCAAATAATATTTAGGATAAAATTCTTTGCAGTTTTTATCTTTATATTAGAAGTTAATGAGTTGTATTATTTCCAATAATATTTTTAATATTAACCTTATACATGTTTTTTTTTATCTTTATATTAAAAGTGAATAATATTTTATTACCAAAATTAAGTTTTTAATATTTTTTGAAAGACTTGGCCATATATTATTTAAAATAAAATTTTATTTTTGAAAGAAAGATTTTTATTGTTTTTTTGTGTGAAAGAGAACCGATTCGTTTAATACTAAAAACCGCTTCATGTGTTACAAATTATAATTTCAAATATTAAATAAAGATTAAAAAAAAATTAATAGAGTTAATTTTAATTAAATAAAAAATTCCTCTTTGTAACCTGATTGCACTCTCCGGCCCCTAAGATATATGCAAATTTCAATATAAGCCACTTTCTTGTTGGCTCCTTCCAATAATATTTCATCAAATTTCATTATGAGAAATAGTGAGGCTTCGATCATTTCAAGTCTTCAAACTTTCTCGCATCTCCCTCTCTTTTTTTAGACTATTCTTTGGTTTTACTATCAGCTGCCATTGTTGATTTTCTTTAGGGAACGTTTGGTACTGTGTTTGTACCTGCGTTTCCTCCAAATTTGATTTTTTTTTTTTTTTGCTAAAATTGAATGCGGTTTGTACTTTTTAGATCGTTTTGATGTGCTGATGTCAAAAATGATTTTTAAAAAATAAAAAAAATCATTGGCATGCATTTCGGCACGAAAAGCTATTTGAAAAGCACCCGCAACCACACTGCCAAACACGCTCTTAGATCATTAGCAACAGAACCACTTCTTCATCCATTTGTTCTTACCTCTTTTCCTTAAAAAATCTCAGATCGAGTATTTATACTAACATGCATGGTTTGCAAGGCTGAGGTTCTTACTAGACTTCGTCATCATCTCTATCCTTCGATTTCTTTCGTATTGTTCGCAAGCTTTGTTTTCTATCTTTGGTATTTTATTTTCTCATTTGGTTCTTTTAGTGAATGCTCTGGCTTGTCCAAAAATAAAAAATCAAAGAAACCAAAGGGTACCAGCTTGATACCGGCTTCCTTCATGATATTTTTCAACGCATTTCCCTGGAATTATATCTTCCTCTTCAGTCCGCGCACCTTTACTTGCTCCTATTGAACTTACCATAGTGCCTCTAACAGTAGTGTTTTCCCATCTAATTAAAGTTATCAAGTGCATCGAGGCTTGTGGCACAATGGTCTTGGCAAGATTTTCCTGTCTCTGCATCCTGGGTTCAAGCCTCAGTGTGCACGTCTGTCATCCCTACGGTGTCTTACCTGTTTACTGAGCTTGCAGGGTGTTCAATGGGTCCAGGAATTAGTCATGATGCGTGTAAGCTGGCCCGGATACCTCGGGTTATAAAAAAAAAAATTATCATGTATGTAAGATATATACAAACACGTGAAGTACATTTGCATGTTGATTACACTGAGACGCAGTAAAAATTGTAAATATAATTTTTTTTAAAGCAATCTCAGGGGTCTCGATAGATAAATTTAGAGTTATTCAAGGTTTATACAAATATTATCGGAAGATCATATTGATTTTTAGCTTCAAATAATTGCTTTAAAGTAGAGTTGTTGCAAACCACAAATTGTCAAAGTGTCTAACTTTTAATGATAATCCACACGAACTATCAGTGAAAAATCTCATAAACCCTTTAGAAGGGATTGATTGTTATGTCTTTGAGTGTTAGTTTTTTTTTATGTTTTTCAGGTGTTCTGTATTGTATAGTGTACTATATAGAAAATAAAAGACATAACATTCTATTTATAGAAAAATCTGAAATTTCTATAAATGATATGATATTAATTTGTCACCCGAATAATATCATATATATTATTTTAGGATAATTTTATAAATTTATTCAATCAAGTCCCTACTTGATTTATAAATTTATTATCCTTTCATCATCAATGTTTTGATTTAGATATTATAGTATATAGTATAATTATTCTAGCAAATTATATTTGTTCACAAAACCATAATCATTGATTGTTTGAGTAAAATTTAGACAAAATTACATGATCTTTCGAATTAAAAATCACTGCTCAACTAAAACCCTCGGTCGGTTACTATAGTTTTATTATAAAAAAAGAAAAAAAAAAGAAAAAAAAGGGAACTGTGTCCGCACAGAGTAACACTGTTTAAACACTCAAGTGGACCAGCTCCTGTTCTGACATAAAACCATGCATTGATTGATGGACTGAAAAGCCTGCACGCAAGTTGTCTCCTAGTGCAAATTAGCAAGACGGGAAATCATCATTTCTGACTAATATGAAACAAAATTGGCTCGGCCAACGATGGGGACCGTTCCGAAAACTGCAGAGCAGTTGCTGATTCGGTGGAATGGTCCTGTGAGAGGGAAGTTTCAACGCCGTGCAATGCTTATGGGAAACCCTCTTCTAGGTGATTTACTGTTTATATAAGATGATTTTTTTATGGTTTTTTCTCAATTTTTTCACTTTTTTTTTTTTTTATGATTTCATCCCCTTTTTTATCCTTTTAAATTATAGTAGAAATACAAAATTAAAAGATAAAGTTCTATAATTTTTATTTTGATTTAAATATTTATTTTGTTAATTTTTCAATCTATAAATTTTGAATTAAACAACCATATTATCTAAATTTGAACAAGTTTTACTTATTTCAAATTAGACCAAGATATCAAATCATTCGAATATGGGTTAACATGCCGGCCAAATTTCTTAACCATGAAAATAATAAGATGATAAAGTCTTAGCTATGGTTCAAGAGTCAAATTAATGATCGAGGAGTGAATAGGCTTTTATATATATATATAAAAGAAGTGATTGCATAAATAAAATTGACAACTACTCTTTTTATAAGTTTAAGAGATAACTTAAGTATTGATTTCTTTAGTCATTCAATTGATTATGCTCATCGCAATAGCAAATCAAACAAAACTTATACCGTAATAGCACAATATACAGGTGTATGATCAATAAAACTCTTTAAAAGGATGTACAATTGTTTTTCTACCTTTCCTTTACTCTCTCTTGCACTTTATTGATGTTAAAATTAAACAAAAAAATTAAAGGGTATTTATAAGAGTTTTAAAAAATTAGTAGATGTCCCTTGTATGAAAATAGTAATTACAAAAAATCTTTCCAAAATGAACAAAATAGTGTACAAACCATACTTGCTTGACCCATTCTAAGGGCTACTTTGAAGGTCATAGAGTATACTTGGTGTCGCACGTGGACGCGCCGTATCAGAGGTTAATGGGAGTCGCCATCTAATTATTTGGTTCAAGGTTGTTATGAAACTCGAATATATTAAGTTAATTAAAGATTCAATGGTAAGAGATTGGTTGTGGTTCGGAAAAGTATTAGCATCACTATCGCACCCTATCTGAGGTAAGTTTCTTTGTGCGGTTTAGAGGTTTTGATGGTTTTTTGATCGATGGTCTATATATGGCTTAGAATTGAGATTTATTCATGTCAATAAATTTGGTGTTAAGAATTTATTATTGTCTCGTGTATCCAAATAAATTTTTATATAAAAAAGTTTTTCATAATTTGTATATTATAGTGAAAAATATTCTCAATTAAAATTGATGAATATTTAGAATTATTTTAAGAATTTTTTGATCAACTCCTGATATTTAAATATCAGCCTCACTTGAAGGTCCAATATTTTATACTAGAATAGTGATTATTAATTATCATGAATTAGAATTTCATCTGTTATTGAAATATTGGTCAAGGTTATTAAATCTCAAAATGCACGCAAATACATATTTTTGAAATTTCATATGGAAATACTAAACGATATGATTTTTTTATATTTTTTAGAGCTTAGCTATATGCAATTAAAACATTTAATTTTTTTAGTTTTAAGCATTCAAAAACATATAAGGAAATACAAACACATACACATTCCTTTTTTACTATATTTACTCACATACCCTACAATTACATTTGTACAAATCACCAAAATTCAAAATAATTCAAACACACAGATTAAACATTTATAATTTAAAATATAGGCCTTCTAAAAATCACAAATTAATATGGAAAAATTGCTGGAAAGTCAAGAACACTGGTGGAAAATTCTAGAAGTGTAAGAATAGTGGCGGTGTGTGTGCTGCACGCACCACCGCCATAGGGGAGCGTAGAGCCACGCACCGCCTCTGATGAAAATGAAAAAACAGGAAATCGACAACATCTCCACCTTCTCTTTCTTCATGTACTGGCAGTTAGGAATACCCCTATTTGTAAAACCCAAAAGAAATCACACAAACAATTCTATCAGTTTTTATCTCCTTTTTTTATTGTGTTTTCTTCCTCTCGATTCATTTCCAAAGATGCAAGTGGTTGTTGTTGATGACTCAAGGGGGAAGAAGTGACTTGATCATATGGTGGAACCACTGTTAGTGGTGACATTTATTCTGAGGTGGTTTGCATATAATTCACTAATAGTTGTGTTTTTACGGCAGAATTGAATCAACCTCTAAATTTGATCTAAAATTTTCATTTTTTAAACTATTTTTTATGCTACTAATATTATTAGAGACAATAAGATGAGATATTACTCTTTTTTTTTTTGTTTATCTACCACAAACACAAAGAAGAAGAAGAAGAAGATGGTGATGATGAACAACGTAAAAACTGAAAAACTTAAACCTAAGAACATGAAAATAACAGAAGGGTGTGACCTTATTTTAAAACCTAGCTCTGATACAAACCTCATAATCATGTGGTCACACAACACACAATCAAAATTAAGATCTGATCCTAGAAAATCAAAATAGATCTGATAGATGTGTGACACAATAAAAACTTATCCCAAGGCACTAATATTATTCGGATGAAGCTAAATAACACCACGAAGCCAATTAATCTTTGATCAATCAGATTTAGTTCGTTAATGAAATAAAGAATGCAAGAATCACTCTCACACAAGTTAAAAAAATACATTCTAAATTTTTATTGATAAAAGAGGTCATATCTTTAGGCTTTACAAGGATTTAAATACTTATAAAAATATAACCCTAATGGATCTACCCTAGTAGACTAATTTAGCCCACTTATAAAATTAACTCAAAAATCCTAAACTGAAAAGCTCATAACCTGATCCAAAAAAGCCTTAGATCCTAACTGAAAACAAAATATTAATTAAACTCAAACAAGCTTTGAGTTGTAGCTAACAAAATAAAATAAAGCCTATAATATTAAATCCTTATTCTGCTATGAGAAGAAGAGAAGGAAATAAAATATTACAAAATTGATTTAAGGCTTATTTATAGTCTTCCATGCAGCTCATTAATCCTAGAAACAAAAGGAAACGTAGTCGCTCATGTTATTTACAGGTTGTAGTAGGATTCTGATATTCTTAGACTTGTGTTTTTTTTCTTCTTTTGAAAAGAAAGTAATTATTGGTATTAATTCCCTTTTTTCACGCCTCTTAGAACCCTTCTAATACTAGAAAACACAATTAAAGTTGTTGGAATAATCTCCTTGCATAATTAGAAAGCCTTACCACCAATTTGTTTCCTAAGTCATCTTGGATACTTTTGTTTCTTTTTCTATGATTTCTCCTTATCTATTTGCCTAAATAAGGTTGGATTGCGCCCCTCTTACATATGGATAAGATGTACTACAACCTTATTTTATGCTTCAATAGACCCTTCAAATTTGACTTGGTTGAAACCTTCTAAACCAATGCATTCAATGCCTTTGTCTTGGACCTAGTCATTGGCCCATTTGAAACATATAATGGGTCCTTGTTAGTGTTTGTGTGTTGATTAACATCATCATCTACTTAAGATAAGATGTTTAAAAGGTGATAATATCTTTCTTTTAGCATAATTATTCTCTTACCATAAAATTTATATTGATTAGTTAGGATTTCTAATGACCATAATACCAGGTGACAACTTCTTAAATAAGACCTTTTCCTTTTAAGAATAAAATGTCAGATGTTTGTTTGTTTGTTTTTTCGAGGTAGTCACGATGTCGGATAGCGACATGAATCATAAAAGATCCTAGCATGCATATCATCATATATAAAAATAATTTCTAATTAATCTAAAACTAATGTACATGTAAGATATTTATTTATTAAACACTTTACAATCAGAATTAAATAATAATTTGTTGTCGCTAAAGATCAATTATTTATCTTTAAAGTTTTATTGTTGTTCTTCTTATACAAACAAAATATTTTCACTAAGTTTTTTAAGATTCCAACAACACTATGTTATTTAGTTGCATTTCTAAATAAAATCAATGAACTCAAAAATTAAAATTAAATCTCTTTACAAAAGAGAAGAACCTAAGCTTTGAAACAAAGATAAAAATTAGAAAAAGCTAATTGAAACTAAAAGCAAAAGGAAGTTAAGAAAATAGTGCAGAAGAAGGCAAATGAGATGTTGCTTGGTACATAATGTCTCCTTTTTAGCTTTTTTTTTTATACTAATTCTTTGAATCAAAATTGGTGTTGAATTACTAGAATTAATTTTGTTGTTCTACCTTAATTACCACGTATTTAAAAAAATAACCTGGCAGTTTTTTACTTTAAACTAACATTTTATGTATAAATAAAACACTACCAGAAAATTGATAAATACCGACGGAATATTTTCGTCAGTAAATTTCCGAGGGATTTTACCGACGGAAATATTCCCTCGGTATATACCGACGGAATTTTTCGTCGGTATTTTCCAGAGAGAGTTATTTGGCGGTTTTCTGAAAAAATTCATTTAATTTAAAATTTTCATTTAAATATTACAGACGGAATCATCGACGGATTGAAAAACCGTCGGTAATTGTTGGCGGTTTCTGAAAAAAATTTACGAAATTGAAAATTTAAATTAAATATTACCGATGTAATTACCGACAAAATAATTAAAAAATATTAATATTCAATTATGTGTCGGTAACGCGCCCCAATAAAAAGCTTGATTCCTCTTATTTCACAAGAGACAGACTCATTTCTTTTCCTTATTATTCTTGTTGTTGTTGTTGTTGTTCTTCTTCTTCTTCTTCTTCTTCACTATATGTAAAAAACATCAATATATATTTCTTTCTCTTTTTTTCTCTCCTCATCTCCTTCTCTTTTCCTCCATGCTTGGGTATGTCTTCTTCTTCTTCTTTCTTCTTTTATCCTCTTAGTTTTTTTTTTAATTAATATGCTTAATGAAATTTTTTCTTTCTCCTTAGCTTCACTTGCAACTACATTAAGGTAAGATTTTTTTTTCTTCTTTTTTCATGATTTTTTTCACTATATTTGTTTTTTATTTTATTTTTAATTGTTTTTGTTCTTAATAATTGTATAAATGTTGTTGTGAGATTTTCTTTTTATATGAGATCAATTTTTAGTTGATTTATTTATAGGATTTTTAAATTTTTAGCAATTGCAACTTTATTTTTTTCATATGAATTTTTTTAGTTGAATTTATTTTTTTGTTTTATTTATTTGTTTCAAATTTGTTTGAGTTGATTTTCTTATTCTTTTTTCCAAGCATTTTATAGTATATATTATACAGTGTTAATTTATGCTAATTTAATTATTTTATAATTTTATAAAATGAATTTTTTTAAAATATTTTTAAATATTTACCGACGGAATTACCGATGGAATTTCCATCGGTAATTCCGTCGGTAAATCCATCGGTAATAAAAAATATTATTACCGAGGGATATACCGACAAAATGGAGCGGATAAATTTATTTTTTTATTACCAACGGATTTACCGACGGAAAAAAAATTACCTACGAAAGATTTACCGACAGAGAATTTCTGTCGGTGATTCCATCGGTAAATTAATTACCGACAGAATATGTGTCTTACACCGACGGAAAAATTCCGTCGGTAAAACTGTTAAATCTTGTAGTGAAAGTTTTTAGGTTAAAGAAAAAAACTGTTCAAACTCTTTATTCATGGTTCGAATAAATAAATGGGATGAAAAAAATTCTTTTTGAGTCAAAGAACTTATTTTATAACAAACTCATACCTAAATTCAAAACAAGTTAACAAAAAACAAACATAGACTTTGGAGCTCGAGATGATTTCATCTTGAGCTATGCATGCATGCACGTATGACTTAAGTCCAAACCCACTTCATTTAGATTCATTTATTATTCTTCAACTTTTCACTATATAAACTATAAGATGTTTTAGTATTTTTTTTTCCATGTGAAATAAAGATTACCAATCAATAATTTTTTGAAATTAATTTTTTTTTCACATATAATTTTTTAATCGTGTTATTTTAAATTAAAAAAATTTATTGATAAATAATTTATAGTAAAATTTTAACTCGTAAATGGAGTTCATATTTGATTAGAATTAAAATAAAAAAAATAAATCTCTAACACAAGCACTGGATAGTAATTGCCACCTCGTTTTGCAAAAGTCCCACCAAAGCTGAAGTTGACAACTTTATGGAGATATTTGGAAGTATCGTTTGTGTTGTTTTTTTAAAATGTTTTTGGTTTGAAAATATATTAAAATAAGTTTTTTTATTTTTTTAAAAAATTATTTTTAATATTAATAAATTAAAATGATTTGAAAATATTAAAAATATTAATTTAAAATAAAAAAATAAATTTAAATTTTTTAATTAAAAAACACTATTAAAACTCAAAAATAAACTTATCCTCCAAAAACCGAAGCGTATTACCCATTTACTACCCAAGGAGAACTTTCGACCTCTCATTTTCATTCCACACCTCACGCTACTGCAGTTATTTCTCGCCATGCACCTTTTTTTTTTTTTTTTTTTGATAATCATCGAAAGTATATTGAGAAGGCTATAAAGCGAATAGCCAAAGAAAAATACAAGAGATATAAAGAAAAAAAACTGATCTACTACAGCAAACAACAAGAAGACTACCTAAGATTTCTTATTACACCATAATTTGATGCCATCAGAAGATCTTAAGAGGTCATTTCCTGTATAATTGAAGTTTGAATCTTGAGAATGCAACCAAATAGCAAACCGATGAAGGATGATGGAGAAACAATCAAACAAGTTTATAGTTCCCTCCTCAAAAACAATTTTGTTCCTCAGCAACCATATACCCCAAATAGTACTACTTGAAATTAATCTCCAAGCTGATTTTTAGAATTTGCCATGTACCATTTCGGGCCACTGCAGAAGCAGCAAGTCAATTGTTCTTGGTAAACAACATTGGATACCCCACCAATTCAAAACTTTCATCCAAACACTCCTAGAAAAGTTACAATGTATAAAAAGATGCTCTGAGGTTTCCAAATTTGAGCTGCAAAAGACACATGAAGCTTGTGTGGCAGACAAAACAGTCCGTTAATGGAGAAAAGCTCTTGTACTAACTTTGTCCTGTACTGCCAACCAGAGAAACACCTGAACTTTTAGAGGGGCCCCTTTAATCCAAACATTGGCTTCGAAGACTCTATCAGTTGCAGAGGAGGTATTGTCAATTAGGGTGCAACACGATTTAACTGAGAAGCTTCCATCAAAATTGCATGACCATATAAGTTTGTCATCTTTTCCTTGTCGAATTATCGTTGGCTCCAGCATTGAGAGGAAATGATGATATTGTTGCTCTTCATAAGATAAGAGCTTCCTACGCCAAACCAAATTCCATCGCCATTGATCATTCACCCATTGACCTATCTCATTAACCAAACCATTCCGAAAAGTAGAAATTTGGTAAAGCTTAGGGAAAATGCTACGTAAAGCATTTGATCCTATCCACACGTCATACCAGAAAAGGATGGAGGATCCATCTCCAATCTTGAATTTAATGTTTTCACACAATACTAAGCCGATGACACTGTTTAGATCCAAGATTGACAAAACGTCTTTCCAAAATGGGGAAATATGACCATGCAATTTTGGGATTCCATTCTCGAAAGTTGGGGAGTAAAAATGGGTTGTTACCTGTTTCCATAAGGCATGGTCCGGTAAGCTTAGCCTCCATATCCATTTGAAAAGCATGGATATATTTTTTTACATTAAAGAACCCAACCCGAGGCCTCCTTCTTTTCTAGCTTTCACAACAATACGCCACTGTACCTTGCAGATTTTCTTTTGCTTCGCCACTCCAGACCACAAGAATCTTCGTTAAATAGATGTTAGTATATTACAGACACCTTTCGGCATAAGAAAAGAAGACATATAATATACTGGCCATGCACTAGTTTGTCTTTAGCTAGTGATTGTTGCGTGGCCTTTTCATGCTCTCAAAAGATCTTTGCAAAATGGGTGTTGCACGTGTGCGGCGTCGCGGCGAAAACATCCACCCTCAAAATTTAGTATTTAATATGAAAATGTGGGGAATGTGGGGAGACAAGGAATTCTTGTCTTTTATTAGTGGAAAAATGAAATGGGAGTCGCCACCTAGTATTTTGGTCACTAGGAACCCTAACTGGTCTCAAAGATCGAGTACGGGGACTGGTTGCGTAAAGGGAAGGTATTAGCACCTCAAATACACCCTACCTAAGGTAAGCTGCATTGTTTTATTGTCTGATAAAATCTAAAGTCTTGTCATGTTTTCTAGTTGTTGGTCCGTCTATGGCTTAAGAAAAGTCCTCTTCGGTAAAGAGATCATTATCTTATTGGGTAAAACCTAACCGTTCTAGCATCAACAAAAGAATTTAATATCCGGAATACGTCTTACGTATAAGGGTCGTAACCCCAGATATTAAAAGAAAACAAAATAATTTTTTTGGAATTTTTGAAATATTGGCCTAGTTCTCGTGACTTTAATAAACTGGTTATTAAAGCCAAAATGCATGCTAATACATATTTTTGAAATTTTCTTTGTTATATGAAAATACAATATGATTTATTTTTTATTTTTTGAGAGACTTGGCCGTATGCATGAAAACAAAACATTTTTTATTTTTTTATTGTTTTTTAATGTCTTGACGAAAATCGGGTATTTTAATACCAGATTTGTATCTTTACAGTATAAAAATACAAACCAATATTGATAAAAAATGAAGTAAAAAATTTTCGGAAAATCACATATTTTTTGAAATAATTTTTTGAAATTTTTCTTTCGGGCGGGGCCCAGCCCGGCCCATGTGGCTGGGCTGGACCCAGCAAGCCTGGCCGGGTCACTGGCCCAAGCCAGTGACCCAGCCGGCTGAGAGTTCATGCATGCGTGAATTTGTTTCACGCGTGCATGAACAGTGCGAAGGTAATTAAATTACCTTCGCACAGTGTAATGCCCATTTGTGGATTTAAGAGAATATGAAGACGAACGCACCTTGTTTCTAGAAGAATTGAAGATGATGACAATTCTGGTCTTGCGTTCTTTTTATTATTCTGGACTTCCTCTCTGGGTTTCTTCCTTTGCTTCTGTTTCTTTGGTTTTATTCCCTTGCCTCTGGTTCCAAAGGTCAAGGGACAGCAACGATGGAGGCTGGTTGCTGTTGGTTTTTTTCTTGCTTCTGTTCGTCTGTTCTTCTGTTATCGTCTCCCTATGCTGCCCAGTTCTCCTTCCTGTCACCCTCTGTTTCTTTTTATTCTCCCTGTTCTCTTTCTCTCCCTCTCTGTCTCGTCTTTCTCCTTTCCGTTCCCTCTCCTTTCTGTTTTCCCCCCCTGTTTTCTCTTTTTTCTTTTTCCTCCCTTCGGTTCAGTCTTCTTCTGCTGCTTTTATAGGTCAGAGAAGGCTTTGTGCTGGTAACGGCTGGCTTTGCAACGGTTTGCAGAGGGATGACAGCCGTGACACATGCCCTATAATTGAAGAGAATTGGCACTGTTTCTGCAAGAAAACGTATCTCGGCCTTTACTGCTGAAAAGGCTGGAAGAAGACACTGAATAGTGTTTCAAGGCAACGGCACCGTTTTTGCAATTTTAAATGATATTTATGATCTGGTCCTTGGATGTTTTTACAATTTTGTAATCAAGCCCCCGGATAAATTATAATTGGATCCCTTGATTTTAGCGCCTTTTCTGTTTTGGTCCTTAGTTTTGAATTGTTTCAATTCAGTCCTTAATTGGCCATCAAACTTTAATAATTATACAATTAAGCCCCTGATTTGACCAAATCAACTCTTCAAAATTATAATTGGACCCCAGAACTTTAATTTCTTCCAATAAAAACCTAAATTGACTTAAAAATCAATTTTTCTTGCAATCAAACCCTCCATAAATTCAATTAAACCTTAGATAAAATTTAATTGAGTTCATAAACATCTGATTTTGGACATTTCTTTCTCAAATTGAATTTTTCTTATTAACAGGGCTCTCACTGTCAAATTTCAACCTTTTACATTTTTGAATCTCCTCAACCAATTTTAGTATTTTTTCAGCATTCTAGCATCCTTTTCTCGCTCCTATTATTTCTTGGATTTCTTCTGAATATTTTTTTGATATATTTTTTTTATGTATTTTCTCATTTTTTTTGTGGGAACCAAAAAAATGGGTAACAACAATGGGCATGCAATCTGCTGCATTTTTCTTATCTCTGATCCCATATAATTGCAAAGAAACAGATCATAAGCTTTCCAGGATATGTTAGAAACTTGGCATGATCACATCAATCGAGTGTTTCCATCCCAGTTCAGATCTGGGTAAATTCCACGCTTCTCCTCCATTTTCTTTCAACTGAGCTCACCATCATCATCAACAAATCGCTTCCACCAAATTGCAGGAGGATTTAGAGGAGAGGATAATAGGTGGATTAAAAAGTTATCCTCATTTTTTACCTCGTATCAAATGTCACCGAAAGTTAAAATAATTACGAAGAGACTTAAGAAACTAGATTTGTTTAAAATAATTGATATGAAAATTGATTTGGATACGGAATAGCACGTAGTAATTGATATATTTGCTTGTGCACAAATATCACAAAAATAAAGACTAATTCAAATTCCTTCAAGTTGTTGTTGATCTTGTACTATACTGATCATGGTACATCTTTTGTGTTAGAAACCACCTTCTTACGCTTATTTGTATTCCAATAAAAAAAAATTATATGATTTTCTGTTCTTCCTGGAATTCTACCAGTGACCATCTGCATAACAAAAAAAATGAAAATAAAAAATCAAAGAAAAAAATAGAAAATAGAAAACAAAATCAAATAATGCATATGCCTACATATATCTTAATTTAAATATTAGTTAAAGGAATCAATGATAGCATTTTAGATTTAAATATTATATAGGTCCTTCACCGTATTTTTCAAGCACAGAGATACCTGCTCTGGAAGGAACAAAAATGCCATCTTCCTTCACCGTATTTTTCAACGAACTTCATGTTTGTTTAAAATTGTAGAAGTTTTTGTTTTTTAAAGTATTTTTTAAATTATTTTAATATATTTTTTTATTAAAAAGTATTTTGCTCGACGTTACTAAACATATATGCTAACGCTATCTTCCTCTTCTATCCATGCACCTTTCCTCACTCCTACGGAACTTTCCATGGAGCCTTCTACGTTGTGTATGCCCACTAATTAAATATAGGTTGATCATCAGCTCCAAACCATCATTTATACTGCACTTTTCTCATCTCAATTCAATTTGTAGAAGAGGGAACGTGCACAGTTTGCAACCACAAAAGGTTTTACTTCTGAACAATATTTATGATCCCAATCCCAAGGATGATAAGATCTTTTTACTATTCATAATCTACAATCCTGCTTTGTGCCAACTATTGGGATCTTGGTTTTCTTCGGTGTTTTAATTTATCCTTCAGCCTATACTCGTTGTTTTGTTTTTTCTATTGTATTTATGTAGCATTTTTTCCCCCTTTGTCTTATATAAAGCACTTCATTGATTATTTCTTCAGCCACTGGTTCATCTTTCTAAACCCAAACATAAGGTCATTCTCATAAGGTTTTAAAATTAATATGGATGCGGAATGGTCCACCAATTATTTCATTATCATGTGATTCATGAGTTAAACACGTCGCATTCATGCCTTCATATACAGGACTTCAGCTACTCATTCCAAATCAAAAGGCAGATTCATCTAACTTATATGTCTCAATTCCTTTTCAATTTGTTATGTTTGCAAAGCTTTTCATAGCCAGCAGAATTTAGAGAGAAACAAGTGAAGTGTTCAAGTATTTTTTTTAAAAAAAAAATGAAGGCAAGCAATAAGTTGTATGTGTCTTAATAAACAAATTAAAGGCCCCACACGTTTAGGCCTTTTTTGTAGGGAATTCCGACCGGTGATGTTCTGATATTTGCCCATTGGAGACTAAGCACACTGACACAATATTTAACGTGATTCGGCAAACCGCCTACATCCACGGGAGAAGCAATTGCATTATATAGGGAGAGTACAAGATTTACAACAATAGAGGAGGAGGAATCATCCCCTCTTTGGCAACTCTCAACCTCACTCTATTTCTCTCTTCTTAGTGCTGCAATGACATCTACTGCTGGCTGCCTTGGCAGCCCACTCTCTCCTACATTTCTCACATCTTTGGCTCTACTTTCCTTCTCTTGACTCTCTTATTTTGCTCTCTAATGTATGCCTCTATTTATAGGCATCCATGGCAGCTCCTCCAGCTCTTTTGTCAATAATGGTGACTGCCAATTCCAGCTCTTTTTCAACAAAGGTGGCTGCCAACTCCAGCTCTTCTTCAACAATGGTGGCTGCCAACCTTTGACATCTTGAATGAGTGCACATGGTTGGTGCAACTCCAGCTGCAGCTGCTGCAATTGTCAATGGTTGTTCCATATTAATGGCAACCAACCCAACATTTTTTACCTTTATTTTTTAATGCTTTTTGTTTCTTGCAATTTCATACTTTATTGGATTTTTTTTAAAGAATATGGTTTAAGTTTTGCTTGGTTTATGGATAAGATGCCATAGCTTTTTTTAAATAACTAGTAATGTTCCATATGAGGTGTGGATAATCGGGTGGTTAATATAAATTTTACTATAAATTGGAATCTGCAATGATGTCATGAGTCATAAGTATCTTATCATCTCGTGCCAGCCTGATGAGCTAGGGCAAAAAAGCTACAATTATTTGGGGCCAGTAGGTGGTGTTTAATTTCCAAAGGAGAAGGGCAATGTACCTTCTCTAGAGTTTTGTTTTCATCGTTAAGCGTCAGCTTACTTTAAAAAAGTATAATTGATGATTCCAATGTTAGCCCAGACAAAACTTTCTAGTACCATTTGTTTGTGGTGTTCGAGGATGCCACATCTGTCGCTGCTGGATTAGTGTCTGTTCAGCCCATAAGTTGGGAGGTAACGTTTGGGAAAAGCACGTTCACATACTCAGCCATGGAATTTTTTTTTAACGTTGAAGTTATGATGGATGGTTTCTTGGAAAAAATAGTTTTCAAATATGGTTAATGAATAAATATGAAATCCACTCAGATTTTGGTTTGGGTTAAGAATTGTTTTATGTTGATATAGAGTATTAATACATTTAAATCCATTCAGGGTTAAATGAAAAATTAATATAAAAAAACTCAAATTTTTCCAAGCTTAAAAAAAAACATCAATCTCACGTTTAAAAATAACAAGAAATTTTTTTGAAAATTCTTTAATATATAGGAAAAGAACACTTGATAATAATAATGTATCAGTGTGATAACAAATATTACAACAATACGAGCTAAATTAAGTCCTTCAAGTCATTGTTGATCAATTTCTGTATCGATTAGACTCCAAAGGTCTGCATCGAAAGAAATGTCGCCCCAACGATTTTGTCCTTGGTCAGAGAACACATCCCCAATCATTATCCCTCCTAGTGGGTTGTCCCCTACAAAAAGACTGTTGATGGGCTCTAGGTTAGCTGTGGAACCAGAACCCAGACAACTATTTTGACAACTGTTGCTGTTCGTTAGATTAATTTCTTTGTCATCTAACAGGCTTTCCCACCACATCCTTTCAACTTCATCGGTATCGGAAGGTGGAAATGCTATGGTAGAATATGGCTTGCAAAGATCGTCCCCATATTGAGAACCAGCATTAATAAATGGAGTTCCTTTTCCAGCCCCTAACCAACATAAATTTTTGAAGTTCCGAGGTCGAGGCTTTATTATGTTGTCTTTTGTTATTGATTTTGGTTCTGGTTCTGGTTCTGGTTCTGGTTCTGGTTGAGCTTCTCTAGTGCTAGAAACCACCTTCTTACGCAGGTTTGTGTTCCAATAATTCTTTACATCATTTGCTGTTCTTCCTGGAAGTCTACCGGCAATCAATGACCACCTGTGTAACAAAAAATAATAAATTTTCCGTAGAGTTAATTAAGGTTTCGATCTACCTCTTCCTTTCAAAACAAAACTGAAGTGGCATGGGTAATAGAGTGTGAGTCGGGCAACGTTGTTAAATAGACGGAAGACACTCGTCAGGACCTACTATGGAGACTTCAAGGCTTGTTTAATAGCATTAAAATTCTCCAAACAAAAAAAATCGTATTAAAATTTTGCATAGTAATTTAATCTGTACTTCTCAGCATGTCAACAGGGAAAGGAACTATTTAGAAGATGGACTGACAAAGCAAGGTCTGCACAGACAGCTTTATTTATAGAAAAAAAAGGGAGTAAGGCTTCCATATCAGTTCAAGTTTTCCTCTTAAATTTCTCATTAAATATATGAGACATAGCATTTTATTTATAGAAAAAATAATCCTCTTCAATCAGTTGAAGTCCCTCCCTCTCTTTCTGAGACTTCTTTGGCTTTGCTCTTAGCTGCCATTGGTGATTTTTCTTAAACCACTAGAAACATTACCACTTCTTCATTCATTGGTTTTTACCTCTTCGTCTTCAACAATCTCAGATCGGGTATTCATGCTTACATGCATGGCTTGCAAGGCGGGGGTTCTTAGTAGACTTTATCATCATCTCTATGCTTTTGATTCCTTTTGTACTGTTCTCAAGCTTTGTTTTCTATATTTCGTATTTCTTTTTTCTCATTGTGAGTGAATACTGTCTTGTCAAAAAAAAAATCTAGATTGGTTAAGACATTTTCACTTGCCTGTTGCCAAGCAGCTTGTGTAGCCTGATAATCAAATCTACTTCGCCCACTGAAAACAGCCCTCTCTTGACATTTGGCTTAAGATAGTTCAACCACCT
>Ga0325410_1003442_pt1 | contig 17869 bp, 14 predicted proteins | sample PopdelMetagenome_16_FD_206182 | JGI IMG/M metagenome (GOLD analysis project Ga0325410, IMG submission 206182) | Populus deltoides microbial communities from Bellville, Georgia, United States - Xylem-PdIQD-R3 | ecosystem: Host-associated > Plants > Phyllosphere > Stem > Wood/Secondary xylem...
ACACCATTGCCTTGCCAAATATTTTACACCTTGCGCAGGAACTAGAGGTTTTCCATTACCCATATCCATTGGTAGACGTGTCATTGAAGAAGGCATATATAGTCGATCGGGAAATTGGGGTCAGCATGAAGGCTGAGGAATGGCTAGATATTGATGATAAGGGGGGCATTATTATCTCTGAGAAACTTGATAGAGATCATGAGGTCGTGAATCTGGTACACATCTGCATGCATTTAATGGTATTGTGACCTTTACTTGCCTGCCTCACCCAGCTTAATTTTATCAAGACTGCTTGTATATTTTGAAGTGCTGGAGATGTTGCATGAAGGAAAGTGCTGTTGAAGGCATGGAGGAAAGGTTCATTTTCCCCACCTATCTACCTTAGATCATCTCCAATGAAAAATGCTATATTAAAGAGCCAAACTGATAAAATAATTTTTTAAATAGTGTAAATATAACTTTTTTAATTATATATATTTCAATGGTAAAAAACGATTTAGAAAAACTAATTATATTTTAATATATTTCATGTTAAATTAATTTTAATATAATTATATAACTAATTTAGATATTTTATATATAATATAATTACGATGTTATTAATTATATAATTAATATGAGTAATTTATAAAAGTAATAAAAAATTAATGAAGTAATATGAAAGTTAAAAGATATAATTTAAAATTAAATTTAAAATTTATTTATATGAATATTTTTAATTTTCAGTTTTATTTGTTATTATTAAAAATTTAATTTTTTAAAAGTAAATTCAAATTCAAACTTTGAAGAAAACCGCCAACATTTTTAAATTTTGATTTTCAATTTTTTTTAAAAAATTCAAGCTTTGAAAAAATGATAGCCAACATTTTAAATTTTAAAATTTCAAATTTTAAAAAAATTACAGCCAACATTCTAAGATTTTAAAATTTGAAAAAATAATCCATCTATAAATATTCTCATATACCTTAACATTTTTTCTCGTCATTTTCTTCTCTTCAATCTTTGTTACATTTCATTAAAATTCATCATGAATCATTCTAATTTTAATTTTTATGATGCTTTTGATTTTGATGATGACACTCCTGTGTTCGCTTTTCAAGTTGCTACCACTGTGGTTGTTGAAGAAGAATCGAATAATCAAGGGCGGAGAACAGGGTATCATGACTCTATTCTTGGTCACAATATTGTCAATCGTAATAGAAAGGAAGGTGAGTTAAGGTTATATAATGATTATTTTGCTGAAAATCCTAAATTCACTGAAAGTCAATTTCGAAGAAGATTTAGGATGGGTCGTTGTCTTTTTTTTCGGATCACAAATGCAGTGGAAGCTCATAATCCATATTTCAAACAAAGCACAAATGCTCTTGGTGTTCTTGGTTTATCTTACCTTCAAAAGATAACTGCAGCTCACATAATACTTGCATATGGTATTCTTGCAGATCTTACTGATGAATATCTTCGAATTGGAGAAACCACTGCGATAGAAAGTCTTAGAGCTTTCGTTAAAGTAATTGTAGAAGTTTTTGGTGATTGGTATCTAAGGGCACCAAACGAGGCCGATATTTGCCGATTATTATCAATTGGAGAGCAGCGTGGATTTCCAGGGATGTTAGGGAGCATTGACTGTATGCATTGGAAATGAGAGAAATGCCCAATTGCATGGTATGAGATGTATACTGGTCATTGTCATGAACCAACTATAATTCTAGAGGCGGTGGCTTCACAAGATCTTTTGATATGGTATGCCTTTTTTGGAATGCCTGGATCATTAAATGATATTAATGTTCTTGATCGGTCACCTATCTTCGCTGCACTTGCTAAAGGTCATACTGCTCCTGTCAATTATACAATTAATGGGCATGAATATACAATGTGATACTATTTAGCAGATGAGATTTATCCTAATTGGTCAACCTTTGTTAAGACAATCCCAAGACCATTAGGAGCAAAGAGAAAATATTTTGCAAGCAAGCAAGAGTCTATAAGAAAGGATGTGGAGCAAGCATTTTGGGTGCTTCAATCTCGTTTTGCAATTGTACGTGGACCTGTTCGATACTGGGATGAAGAAACACTTGCAAATATTATGAAAGCTTGCATAATAATGTATAATATGATTATTGAAGATGAAGGAGCAATGAACCTTGGATTTGACCATGAACATGAAGTCAATTCTTTTATATCAGTGTTATATGGTGAAATACTAGAATTACATGATTTTCTTCAAACTCATAATCGAATTAGGGATAGAGTAACTAGCTCTCAACTACAAGAAGATTTGATTGAACATTTGTGGGAACAATATGGCAACGAGTAGAATCTTTAGATTTGAACTTCTTATGTTATCATAATTTTCAAGTTTTTTATATTTTTTTTCCATTATGGTTGTTATCTTTTAAGTTAATTAATCCTACTTATTATTGTTAAGTGTTAGAGGAACTTCAAAAAAGTATTATGAATTGATATCAATTTCATAACAATATATTTAAAATAACCAAGAATTTTCTACATATTTAATTAAAAATACATTACATTACAATAAATCAATCAAAGTTAATTAAAAATTAAAACCCCTCTTTTGCATAATTTCTAACTTTCTATTTTGAAAATACGCTGCAGAAATTGGATCAAAATTAGAAATATCCATTTTTATAATTTGTTCTTCTTTCTCAATCTTGTCCAATTCTTGTTTCTCTTGACTTTGTTGAATCATCATGGCTTGTTGCTCTAACATAATTTTCCTGTCTTGTTTCTTCTAATCCTCAATTTCAACTAGAGTATCCCTGAATTGTTGTAAGAGATTTGTTACAGTTACCTTCCCAACTTTATCTTTTCCTTGTCTACGTTTAAGTCGTTCCTTTGCAGCCTTCTGACCGATTAGTCTATCTTGATAAATCAATGGTTCACTATCTTCTCCTAAACTAACAGAATCAGGGGTAGATGGAGTTGATGAAGCCAAACTTGCATTGATATGACTTTTTTGTTTCTTGTTTGACCTTTGATGCTGACTTGCACGCTCAAATTGCCATTTGAGTTCTTTTCTTAAGATAACCCAACAATGTTCTAGTTGAAATCGTTTGCCAACGCAAAAAGCATACATTTGCCGAGCATCATTAATCTAGTAAAAAATTAAAGAAATTCAATAATGTTAAAATATGTGTTAAATAATTTAACATGGAAATGAATATTAAAATTACCCTTGATTCTTCGGTCATTCCACTTTGCTGACGATTTTCAATTTGAGTAACAAATCCAACAAATTTACCGACTTCTCTATTTATTTCTTGCCATCTACTTGAGATGTTTATTTGGGAACGATTATTCAAGTTTCCTCCATTCTCTACAAAGTAAGCATGTACGCGAGCCTAGAATTGTTTTGTTTGTTGTTGAACTCCTATAATTGGATCTTTGCTTGTATTTAACCATGCAGAGACAAGTAAACAATCTTCTTTTGGGGAGAAGTTTTTTACTTCTTTGTGATTTTTTATTGTATAGACATTTAAATTCGAGTATGTTAAGTCATTAATTAATTGATTAGAATCATTTGGTTGAGAGAGAATATCTTCTGACTCGCTCATAAGAAAGTTGGTAAAAGAGCTTGGAAAATTTGAATCCATCTACTTTAAAAAAAAAAACTCAAGTTAAAACCTTATAAAAGGGTGTAAAGGAAGCTCACATTCAATGTGTAGCAATTTTGTAGTTTCCATACATGTGAATTAATAATAAGAATTGCCTTCTACTTGTTCTAACATTAATCTAATCACTTGGTTTAGTTGCATTTTTAACAAGACAAAATATAATTGATCTCAAATTAAAATAGGCAATCAAAAATAAATTTAAGATATGTCACTTCATATTTTTATCAATATCAACTACCATTATTACTTCCTTTCAATTTTGTCAAAGATAACAATATAAATAAAAATTGTCTTCCTTAACCCATATCAAAAACATAAAATAACAAAGAAATAAAAATCATTACAAATACCAAATAAAAATTAAGAGATGCAAAAAAAAAAAAATAAAATAGAAAAAGTCTTTAAGCAAACATACCTTTTGATTTCAGCTAATTAACACAATCAATGTTATTAATTAACCGGAGAACTATTGATTCTTGTTTTTCTAAATTAGAGAGAAGGGTGAAATTTGCAGGTAAGTTTTTTTCCTTCTGTTTTGCTTAAATGTTGTTTTCTTCCTTCTGTTTGTTCTGCTTTTAAACGAAAAAAAATTAATGTTGGCCAATGAATACAAAATAAAGACGTTAGCCAACGGATATAAATCGACAGAGAAAAAAACAATAGCCAGCACTGTTATTTACATTTACCTTTTGCTACAGTGAAATATAGAAATAACATTTACTGTGTTCAACAGCTATTTTAGCTGTCAATTTAGCTGCCCCGTTGGAGTGGACAGAAACAAACAAAACAACTAAAAGTACAATATTTTTCTTTTGCATGTTCTTTTGGCAATACTACTCTAAGTATATCCTATTTAAGATAAACTGTATTGCTCATTTGTCTTATTATTACTAAGGTTTTATTGTGTTTTTCTAACCATTGGTTTATTTATTTGTTAAAGCAGATCCACCCAGTAAAGAAGATCATGACTTTATGGGTCAAGCCTAGCCACTCTAAAACCATAACGTATTTTTTACATTTATTTCTTTTAATATCGGGAATACATCCTAAGTATAAGTTTATAATCCTTAATATTAAAAATAAAAAATTGATTTTTCAGTGATTTTGAAATTTAGGCCTAGTCCAATGACTTTAATAAACTTTTTTTTTAAAAAAATCTACGATGCTTGTAAAATATAAAAACTATTTTATGAATTTTTTGGTATGCTAAATCATGCAATTTTTCTCTCTCTCTCTTTTTTTTTTTTATTAAAAATGCAAATATGATTTTTTTTTTGGAGAAACTGAGCTATATGCAATTTTAAACACAAATCTATTTTTTTTTTTTATATATAAAGTTAAAAAGTTTTTTTTTTGTTTTTAAAACGACTTTATTTAATACCGGAAAAATGCCTTATATATAAGTTTGCAATCTCAAATATTAAATATGAAAGTATAATAAGATGTGAGAAACCGAAATTTAATTGCAAAATAGTCCTTTTAAAAATATAAAATTTAATTGGAAATTGATTGATGTTGCATTTGGAAAAAAAAATAAAAAATAAAAAATAGAGATATAAGGCTTAAAAAAATGTTAGCATGTGTTTATCAAACACAGCCTTAGTTAAAAATCGCAACCTTTCAATTTTCCATAAAGATATGTTTGCTAAACATGACTTAAAGCCCAAAACACATTTTTATTTAGTAAATTTCATTTTTAGCAAACAAGCCCTTAAGCTTTAATGGGCTCGGTCCAACCATATAGACTAGGCTTTCGAGCCCCAAAACATGACCCATGCTCAGAACTGAAATAATGAAGACCAAAATGGTGTTTTTGGTTGAATTTTTACCAAGAATATGAAGAACATTGTAAAAACCCAAAAACCAAATCGAAGTTACAAATCGGATTACATCAAATCAAAGGCATATAGAGATAAAACATGGAAGATCAAAATATAGTGAGACATTATAAAGGAAAAATAGGTTGTGAAATGCACGACCCTAGTAGTCTTAACCTGATCTTAGATAATCAACGTTGATTTAGATCAATTGACCCAAACCAAACCAAATTAATGGACAAATAAATGGCACGAAATGATAGTATATAGGTTTATGCTTGATAGAAGCTCACAAGAAATGACAAAATACTAGTTTCTAAGAAATTAAAAAAATGGCTTATGAACATTCAAATAGAAATTCAAAAACCTAAACCCAGAAAATGTCTAAAATCCCATAATAATGACCTAAACCTTGCAACCATAACTCAAACATGCTTATTATAACTTGCCTGAATCATAAAAAACTCAAGGAAAAAAAAAATGAAGCCAATAAAATCATATTCAACACTTAACTTCAAAATGATATTTCTCCAACTCTAACATTGTTACATTGAACTACATCTATTTTAAATTAATTCAAACATGAACATAGCTTGCTAAATACCGGTAACATATCTAGAAACCAGTTGATCATCAAAGCTTTAGTAAATTTATGCAATCAAAATCAAATCCAAATGCTTAAACTGAACTTTCAAACATCATTACTAACATCTAAATAATCATTTGACATGATAAATAACAACCATAAACATCAAACTATGCATTTAAATAATCTTGAACTTACTTATCAGAATAATGCATATCATTTTCGACAATTAAATCTGCCCTACCAAATGCATACACATTGCCTTTAAAGCTCCTAGATAATCATTACAAATGAACACTGAACATTTAAAATGCAACATAGATTAAATGAGAGGTGTGCTCATTATGCAAAATTATCTCTTCAAAGTTTAAGGTATATCTTCTCCAATCGATGATGCCTTTTTGTTTAGAATTTCCTGCCCTTTTTTCAGCTCCAAATCCTTAGTGTTTCCACCTCCTTCTCATTGATTCATATATATTGCTCCCTTTTTTCTTCATTCTTCCCACCTTTGAACACTATTTTTCTTGTATATTTATATCAATTACTTCTAAAACTTCATTTGTTTTCTCTTTTTCCTTATATTTATTATGGATTTTTCCTACTCAGACCGTACACTCATTAGTTTCACAACTAAAAGTCTGACCTTCCTCTAATACGACTTATAAACTTTGATGGTGCGAGTGTCTCGTGTTTGCTTGATGGCCGATAACTGCTCTTGATTTCAGATCTGGTTGCAGCTTTTTTTTCCTCTTAGGAGTTTCATTGTTTCCCTTGAATGATGTTTTTATTGATGTTGACACTGAGAACTTGAATGATGTTTCGAGCTCCAGCGAACATACACAAGTCAATGAAGATGATAGGGACAAAATCAACGTACAAAATTGCGATGGAGACGAGGACGAGTCAATTGATAAAGAAAAAGACAATTCTGATAATTTGCACAACACGAATATATAAGCCATAAACTATAATATAATATTTATGAACAAAATTCATTTCAATGTAACGACAATGATGTTAATTTATTATTGAATGACAAGGAAATATTTATTTTATTATTGTGATGTGAATTGATGTTATTGTGTTGTATGTGCAGTTGTGAATTTAAGTATTTGTAGGAAGGATAGATATGAAATACAAATACAATTTGTCATCAGAAATTGCTTTACACCGATGGAAATACCGATAGATTGTACATTACATATGGATATATCAATAAAATATGTATGTTGGTATATTTCAGAGACCATGTGAACTGTTCCCCTTCACCCTGACACTGTTCATGGTATTCATTGCATACATGTATACCAACAGAATGTGTTATTTGGTATATTCTAGAGACCATAAGACTTGTGCCCCTTCACCCCGACATTGTTCACAGTGTTCATTACATACGGGTATACCGATGAAATGTGTTCATCGGTATATTCTAGAGACCATAAGAACTGTTCACTTCTCAATGCAATGATAATTAATGATCTTTTAACTGTTCACTTTTTTACTGATGGAATCACTGACAGAATAAAAAGTCGTCAGTAATATTTGAAGGGGCTTTTTGTTTAAATGCATGTGTGGAGTGATGATCATCAAAAAGGGATTCAACAATTCAATGATAGCCAAGCTCAACACCTTTTGGCATGTTCGTTTTCAACATTTTTTTCTTAAGTTATTATTTCCTTGAATTTGATGAATTTATTTTTTCTTTCTAGGATGCATTAACAGCCGGTTGAAGAAGAGATATGGGGACGATCTTTTGATCCATCTGGATATCGATCCAAATTTATGTTTTGAGACAAGATCATCTGGTGGACCCAATAGAAATCGGGTGTACGGACTTTCTAACACTATAGCTGAGAATTTGCGAATGACTCGTAGTGCTTTGATAATTAGATGCTCGTAATCGATTTCAAGCATTCAAACTTCAGAGTTCACAATGATGTTAGACCAATGGGTATAGGATCAGACGGTCCATGTTAATGAAAAATATGAACGACTCACTACTAATTATAAGGAACCCTGTCGATTGGTAATGGAGATGAGATCACAGATGAGTGGTTCATGTGCATCTCTTAATTGGGCCCCACAATCTCGGCGACAACCAACCTCCTCCTCCTCCTTCAGCGCCAACTCTATTTTAGATTTATTGTATTTGAACGTACAAATGTTTAAATTTATAATATTACTGACGGGGTTACCGACGACACAACTTCATCGGTATATTCTAGAGAGTTGGAAAAGAACTACTATAAATGCCATTATTACTGATGGGGTTACTGATGGAACTAGACCGTTGTTATATTCTAGAGAGTTGGAAAAAAATTATTGCAAATGCCACTGCTACTGTTAACACACTGGCGAGATTACTAATGGTATTCTATCGAAGATATGTTATATTTACCGATGGATATACCAATAGAATAAAACGAGTAAATTTGATTTTTGGCGTGCTTTGTCTGTTTGTAAATCCATCGATATATTTTTTACTGATAGACTCACTGATAATCCATAAATTATCAACAAGAGTTTTTCCGATGGACTGTTTTTGTCCGTGAGTCCGTCAGTAACATACGTACCGATGGATTGCTAGTGTAATACCAATATAAATTTTCATCGATGAAACTGTTAAATCTGGTTGTGCATTTCCTTGCCATGGATCAACATATTCCTTATTTCCAAACCTCATACGTACAAATGGCCTTCGTGAATTCTTCCTGATTAGCCAAGTCATTACTGCCCAGATTTCAGCCATTCCTTTTCCAGGGAAACAGATGTTATTTCCACCAATTGATGAACTAGTGTGAAATGCATCTTGAAAACTTCTTACATTTCTTTATCCATCCCCGTGGATTCTCCCCTTTTAAAGTTAGCAATTCTACCCTAGATTTGGAATTATTCTGTGTTTATACCTTCCATTCACGTGTTCATTCTGTGATTTGGAATTATTCCATCAACTAGATTGTTCCTTCTTTCCAGTCAGCTTCTTGACTGCTTACTACTGTCTTGAGTGTAGCCACCATTATTCACTGATCCGGTTGTAAGCTGAATTAATCATTCCTCCTGGCTTGTTCTTCCAATCGTCTTTGATTTTCCACCTCCTGCTGTTGAAATTCTCCAGGCAGACGTTGCATTTACTCATCCAGTATGCTGCACTATTCTTCAAAGGCTCTAATCTGTTAAGATCTTACCTGGACAAAGCAATTACGAAAATAAGCAAGAAGAAGAAGAAAAGAGAAAGGATTGGAATTGCGACAGCAAAAAATGATATTTACGTTCCTTACCATTCCTTTTATACAACGAGTTTTCCTCTAGAAAGTAACAACTACTAAAACCAAATCAGTTGTTATTCCGCACGTGCTTCATTAATTCACCCATCAACTACTATCCTCAATATGATCCTTCGATTTTTTGAATTTTTATTTTTTTTATGCAAATTCTATTTCCATTGGGTAAAATCTCTGTGACGATTTAGGGGTGCCTTGGCTTCAATGATATTTTACGGATAGATCGTATCTGATACTGACAAACATTGAATGATTAATGCTTAGGTCAACATATTTTTCTTCATCTCCATTATTTATTTATTTATTAAAGTCCAAAACAAAAATGACAATCCAATAATTATGATATTTTTTTATAATTCTAACACATCATGAATAATAAAAATATTAATTTAAAACTTTATGGTGATTTTATTATTTGACTACCACATTTAACAGTTTTACTGACGGAATTTTTTTGTCGGTATTAATTTACACTACTATTTTGTCAGCAAGAATTTTACCGATAGATTTATGGACAGAAACTGTCCGTCGATAAACCTTTCATCAATAATTTCATTTCTTTCGGTAAAAAAATACACCAACGGTTTTTTAGATGGAAAATACGCTCAAAAAAATTACTCGCTTTAATATATTGACAGAATAATTCTGTCGGTGATTGGCAGTGTTATTTATTATAATTTTATTCCAACCCTCTGTAAATTAAATACTGATAAAATTATTCCATCACTGATAGTGGCATATGAAGTAAATTGTTTCAAACTCCCTGGAAGATACCGATGGATTATGTTCGTCGATATATCCGTCTGTAATAATTAAAAAAAATAAAATCATATAAAATTCAAGTATGTAAAAATAAATTGGAATAATATAAAATCCAAATATTTACTACAAATTTATATGTTCAAATAAAATTAAACTAGAACAATGACGGCGCTAGAGGAGAAGGAGAGGAGGCTGGTTGTTCCCAGGACCAAATGGCAAAAAAAAGAGCGCACACGTACCACCCATCTGTGATCTCGTGTCTATGACCATGCAGCGGAGTTCTTCATAATCTGCCAAGAGTCGTTCATATTTTTCTGTGAGATGAATCGTATGTTCTTGCAAGGCCGCGAACTCCTAAGACTAGGTGCTCGATATTAATTGCGAGCTCCCAATGGTTTAGACACTACGGGCCGTCAATAAGTTCTCGGCGGTAGTGTTAGAGAGTCTATACACCCGATTTCTATTGGGTTCACCAGACGATCCTGCCTCCATCCATAAATCCGGATTAAAATCCCGGTAGGTCGAAGGATCGTCCCCGTATCTCTCTCTCAACCGGCTGTTATATGTCTCCTGGAAATAAAAACTAAAATCATCAAATTCAATTCAAGAAAATAATAACTTACAAAAGAAAATGGTTGAACGAACATACGACAAAGTGTTGAGCATGGTTGTTCACAAACTGTTGCACCCCCTTTTAGCGGTCTTCACTTTGCATGTGCGTCTCCACAAAAAGCTCAGTTGGGCTCGGCTCAAGTCCAAGAGCCGTAGCCTGTAAGAAAACAATGTTGCAAGTTAAATATATTTATAAATAACAACAAATTAATTAAAGATAGATGTGATTAAAATTGATCTTACCATCTACTTCGCATGCAAAATGAAAGGAATAGAGCCGCCAGTATGCGTGGTAATCGAGGCGTGAATTTGCTGGCTCTAGTTCCTCACATCGGATTGCGAGCATCGTGTGAAATGCTTGGACGTCACATTCTGAGTATATTCTGCCCATATATCCTTCGAAATGTATGGCGGCCTGAAATCCTTCCAAACCACCACGTCATTCCAGACTGGTAGAGTGTTTTCTCTGGCATATTTTTACCAAAAATCACGCAACCTATATGACACAAATGTATTCTATATCAGTTAATGACAACTGAAATTTTAATATTTAAGATAAAAAATAATTATTGTATTGTTCTCGTTGTTACCTAATTGCAGTGTGATTCTCCCAAACTCTCATCGCAACATTGTCATTTTCTCTATCCTACTTAAAAAATACCCTTGCATTAATAATTTGTAAAAAAATAAATCAATAATATAAATAAAGTAAATGAATTTACATAAAAAATAGTTAAAATTTTAAGTTAACACTGACCTTAAATCTTGTTAACCATGCATTGACATGAGGTTTCCAATCAGGATGTTTGGAAACCTGACTCCATTGAAACAATAGAATCTCAATCGATGATTTAAACGCCGATGTTATTACCTGAGCGGCCTCATTGTTTGTGAATATAAAAATTGATAAAATTAATGAAATATTAGTTATTCATAAATTGTTAAACACAAACCAACTCAAAGCAAAACAAAGTTACATTGAAAGGTCGTCTTTCCAATACGCTTTGTACTTGCGGGTTAATGGATCCTGCTGTGAAGGGACACTGCCTCTATGTTGTGGAATAGTACTCGAAGAGGCAGCATCGTGAGTCGACATAGATGCCTCTTTTTGGTTAGCACCCAATGACACGTTGTCATCATCGTTGTTAGAAGACCTAACTGTGATCATGTGCTCACGACGTGCAGTTGATTTTCCTCTATGCATCTACACAAATTTGATGAATATTTACATAATTAATTTTTCTTTTTTTAAAAAAACAAATTCAGCAGCACCTCCCCTATACTAAAAACTACCCAGAATTTTCAATCATGTAAATATATAAAATTATATGCTACAAATCAGTTGATTTTATTGGATTTCTACCAATAATTTTGGATTATTCAATTTCATCTTATTTTCAATGTGATAATGTTTTTAATCCTAAATTAACAATAATTTTTTGTAATTACATTTAATCCTATATATTCAATTACTATTTATACTACAAATTTGACAATAACAATTAAATTTCAACAAAACAATAAAACATTATTGCAATGTAGACAATAAAATAGAAAAAATAAAATTTATTCTTATATATTCAATTAACATTTATACTACAAATTTAACAATAACAATTAAAATTCAATAAACACTAAAAAATTATTGCAATGTAGATAATAAAATAGAAAAAAAAATCAAATTTAATCCTATATATTCAATTAACGTTTCTACTACAAATTTCACAATAACAATTAAAATTCATCAAACACAATTAAACATTATTGCAATGTAGATAATGAAATAGACATAAAAAAAATACAAAAACAAATATAGGCTTTAGGAATGAAAAATGGTTACCTTAATGGCATGCTTAATTTCAGAGTTTATCTATGTGTGATACAAAAAAAAAACAAAAAATTATTGTTAATATACCAAAGAAAAGAACAAAAATAAGAAAAAAGATATGTTAAAAGATTCATCATATATACCTGTTAATTGTGTTGAGAAAAAAATACTCGAATATCTTGACACAATAGAGGATTGAGATTGTGAGAGTGGAAAGAATGAGAGAACTTGAGAGTGAGAGTTTGTGAGAGAATGAGAGAATTGAGAAAATGAAGTTCTGGTGTCCTCACTAGGTTTTAATATCTTGTTTTTACCGAAGGAATCACCGACAAACTATTAAATAATATTATTTTTAATTATTCCCTCGGTAACTCCACCTTGAAATTTTCATTTCGCACTAAAATTTTCAAAAAACCCTCTAGATTTGTGGCGGTCTATCCATGATTCCATCGGTAAAAAAGTAAACAGTAAACATTCAGGGATGCATTAATTAACAAGGTATTGGAATTCGCTCGTTTGTCAGTAATTCCCTCGGGAACTTGACACTTACACAGTGCACTTTAATTGCCATCATCGACATGAGAAGGGGAACAATTCTCCTTACCTCTAGAATACACCGATGGAAATAAATCATCGATGTTTCCATTAGTGTTTTCAATGGTATTTACCTCGGTGTTGTTAACTATGAACATTTCCCAGGGAGGGGAACAATTCCCCTAGCTTTTGGAATACACTGACAGACACGAACCGTTGGTGTTTCCCTCAGTGTTGTTGACTGTGAACAGTGCCATAGGAGGGGAACAGTTCCCTTCACCTTTGAAATACACCGATGGACACGAATCGTCGGTGTTTCCATCAGTGTATTGCACAATAAATAGTGCTAGGGGAGGGGAACAATTCCCTTTGCCTCTGAAATACACCGACAGGCAGAAAATCATCGCTGTTTCTATCAGTGACTACACAGTAAATGACGCCAAATGGTTTCTGTATTCCGTATCTACCCATCCTGAAAATACGTAAATTGAAAACTGCTCGCATAACACAATAACAGAAGTTCACATAACAATAATAAAATAAATACTTCTTTATTAAGAATTTCATCAATAACTATTACATTATTGTTTATGGCATTACACTTTCGTGTTTTCATAGTTAGTCATAATTGTCTTCTTCTTTTTAAATTGACTCGTCGTTAGCTCCAACACAATCTTCTACATTGATATCATTGTTATTATCATCTTCATCGACTTGTGCTTATCTACTGAAGCTCAGAACAACATTCAACTCCCCAACGTCACCATTAACAAAAATATTATCGAAGACGTGAAAATTTGAATTTTCTTCCAAGTCAATTGATGGAGCAACTCGATATGGTTCAACCAATTCATTTACTTGAAAGACATCATCTCCAACATTTGAGTCATCGTTCTCATCCTGAACAACCTCGACACGACCCATGAGTTTGGTTTTCAATATGGATAACTAGTCAACTCTTGAACGATCTTTTCTAAAGGAAGGGGTGTATATGTAATAAACTTACTAGCATTGCTTAGTGAAAACAAATACATTGTTGACGTTGTGGAGTCTAGCTTTTGAGTTAATTTCGACCAAATCATGATAAGAATCTACTCTGATTCCTTTGTCAATGGTGTCATACCAATAACATTTGAATAAAAACACTCTATTATGCTCGCTATGATATTGCAGTTCAATTACCTCTTCTAATTTCCCATCATAGTCAACTTCAAACTCACTAGAAGTCGATCCTTTAACACAAACACCACTGTTATATGTCTTTCTACCCTCCTTATATTTTTCATTATGAAACACATATCCATTGACAAAATACCCGTCGTAGCACTTCACCTTTCTTTTAGGACCCAAACATAGTAAACACAATGTAGCGTTAGCATTCATTCCCATTTGATAAACCTTGTACATCAAGTATAACAATGAACAATAAACAAGAATTCTGTAATGAAATTAAGTATCCTGATAGAGAATGAGTTTATGATAGTACTTATATATGTTTTGAACCATGTCGCAAATTGTTCATCCTGTAATCAAAATATTTAAGATTAAGTCAATTATGAGTTATTAGACAGTAAATATTGACGATGTTGCTTACGAGGTATTCAACAATGTATGAGTTTGTGATATTATAAGAGAGAAATAGTCCATTAATAACAAAGTTTAAGTAGTAACCTTACTGAATAAAATGTCTCAATTTATCGCAGTTAAATAGCACATAATTATGTGCTTATCTGAATTCTATTTCAGACAAATATCTTCTCGTGCCAATATTTTTGGTGCGGGTCATCCAGGATTGGAGAATATTGACAAGTTCCCACTCGAAGACACTTCACCACCATCATCATGCCTTGAAACACAATTGATTCTTGTTCTCAAATGAAGCTCGAAATAGTACAAGATAAATATTGAGATCTCCTCAACAATATAAACCTCACATATCGATGCCTCAACATGCGCCTTGGTTTTTACCTTTTTTCTTAAAGTTGAATAAGTACATGCATTGAATTAAACGAATGTTTTCAATTAACAAAAACAATGAAAATAGTATCGAAGATTACATTGCACATGTAATCTCTAACCTCTCGAATGGATACATCCATCTATACTGGACTGGGCCTCCAACTTTTGCCTCATACGGTAAATGTACGGGTAAAGGTATGAGTAAATGCTCCATCGAGTCAAAAAATGATGGAGGGAATATCATCTCAAGTTTGCATATTGTCTGGACGATATTCATTTCAAACCTCTCAATGTGCCGTGTCCACAACTTGCTGGAGCATATATCTCTAAAGAAATAACTAATCTCCGTGGGTGCATCCCATATCCCCTTTTGCAATAAATCATGATAAGCTAATGGAATGAGTGTTTGCATAAGCATGTGACAGTCATGACTCTTCATTCCATACAAACTGCAATCCTCCAAATTAACCAACCTTGATATGTTTGAGGCATGTCCATTCAGAAAACACAGATTCTTCAGCCATTGGTAGACTAGTAGTTGTGCATTCTTGTATAAGACGAAACTTGCTTTAGGCTTTGCGACCCGTGACCCGACATAAACCAACTCTATATTTTTATAATGACAAAACAATGTTATATCCATTTTAGACTTGATGTTGTCCTTTCTCTTCCCCTTCACGTCCATGACCGTGTTGAAAATGTTCTCAAACATGTTCTTTTCTATGTGCATGACGTCAAGGTTATGACGGAGGAGATTGGTCTTTCAATAAGAAAGCTCCCAGAAAATACTTTGCTTTACCCAGTTGTGGGTCAAATCAAAATCAGGAAACTTCTGCTTATTGGATTGGAAACAAACACAATGTCACCGTACTCTTACATCACGTCATACAATTCTTCACCGGAAAGATGCGAGGGTGCAACATCCTTTTTAATTATGCCAATAAAAAAATCATTTATGTTCTTTCTGTACTTATGATTCGTTGGCAAGAAACGCTGGTGGTATTAAAAAAAAGATGCTTTACCCCTGTTTGTTAGCGTGAGTGCCTTGTTAATTTTCATGCAGTATGGACATGTTGGTATTTCATATGTACTCCAACCAGAAACCATTTCATAAGCCAAAAAATCATTGATAGTTCACATCAAAGCTGCCCTCATAATAAAATTCTGTTTCGTCAATACATTATAAGTCAACACCCTAGAGGACCACAACTGCATCAACTCATCAATCAATGGTCGAAGACAAACATCTATATTCCGGCCGGAACTATTAGGACCGGGTATGACCATAGATAAAAACATGAACTTTAGCCTCATACACATCCCCGGTGGTAAGTTGCAAACCGTTAGCATTATCGGCCAACAAGAAAAAAAAGCAACAAATGACTCGAATGGATTGAATCCATCTATATATAGCCCAAGACGCACGTTTCTTGATTCAGCTAAAAAGTGAGGATGCACACTGTTAAAGTGTTTCCATGCTTCACCACCAGAAGGGTGCATCATCACTCCATCCACTGCATCATGTGATTGGTGCCATGTCATGTGTTCAACAGTCTTTGGTGACATAAAAAACCTCTGTAGTCTATGTGTGATTGAGAAGTATCTAAGTTTTTTATGTGCTACAAGAGTCTTTTCCCTGCCAGTTCTGGGTTTATAATTGGAATGCCCACATGTCCTATACTTGGTCAGCTCATCATTTTCAAGGTAGTACAACATACAGAAGTTTGGACACATGTCAATTTTCTAGTATCCTCGGGGTTTCATCATGGACTTAGCAGCATAGAAGTTCTCTTTCAGCCTGTTCCCTTCAGGTAAAATGCTTCTTGCCTATTCGACAATTCTGTCATAACCGATCTTACTCAACCCATAATTTGACTTGATGGTAAACACCTGTGCAACGACCGATAATTTACTGTGATTTGTGCAACCATCCTATAATGGTTTGTCAGAATCTTTCAAAAGATCAAAAAACCTGGCCGCATCTGCATTACGTTCTTCATCTATGATTGAACATTGACTAGTATGACCCTGATTCATTCTCATCACATCCATAACCATAGTCCTATAAGGATTACTGTTGTCAGTTTCAACTCCATGCACGTTGCTAGCACTAGAAGTTGACCTAACCATTCAATTGACAACTCGACAACAAAATATAAAATTCCATAGGGGAGGGAGGCTGTTAGCTGCAGATTTGGAGGGGTTGAGGGGGTTTGTTTAGTTGCAAAGGGGAAGAAGGAGAAATAGGGGAGGGGATGGTCGATGACCAGTTCATATATTAACTATTATCGATGGACTTACCGACAAAATGTTTCTATTTGTCAACCTGTCGGCAATTCTGTCGGTATAAGTGACTTGTCATTGTATAGCTTTCTCTGTTTAAATCCAACTGTAATTCTGTCGGTAAAAGCGTCCACAAAAAAATACTTTTTTCTTTTTAAAATTTTCCCAATAAAATAAATTAAGATTTAGAAACTATTTGATTAAAAATTCATGATAGTTTTGGGTCATTTAGCTAAAATAAAATGATATTGCTTCACATTTATTTGATCCTCTTCATTTGCAAGTCTAACAACATCCTTAAAACAAAGAATTTGAACCTACCTAAGTCTATTGAGATTTTATTATGGAAAAAGGTTTCCTTGCACACCAGAATTCATTTTTCTTCTACTTTTACCATGTTTTGCCCGTAAAATTTTAATTTTTTTATTTTTAAAGTTAAAAATCTAATTTATAAAAAAAAGAACTGGAAATTGTTTTTTCCTTGCAAGCCCCCCCGATCCCGCCCCTGTTGCTGACAACATCTTCCATGTACAAGTGGGCATACAATTCAAAGGGAAACAATATTTAATCCT
>Ga0325410_1003443_pt1 | contig 17865 bp, 8 predicted proteins | sample PopdelMetagenome_16_FD_206182 | JGI IMG/M metagenome (GOLD analysis project Ga0325410, IMG submission 206182) | Populus deltoides microbial communities from Bellville, Georgia, United States - Xylem-PdIQD-R3 | ecosystem: Host-associated > Plants > Phyllosphere > Stem > Wood/Secondary xylem...
TTTTTTAGATATTTACATTTTAGCTTTAAATCTCATTGTTGTCCCATTTCAATCTCTAGTTATTAAGAAAGAAGAAAGAGTAGTTAGAAAAGAGAAGAGGAGAGAGAGTATTCAAGTAGCTACATTCTAGTAATTAAAAGTTCAATCTTAATGTTAATTGATTCGTTTTAAAAAGAGAAGTTCGATAAAGATAATTTTATCCTTCAAACATGTTAAAAAATAAATAAATCAAGATTAATGAATTTAGTTTTCATCCAATTTGGTTTAAGAATTTTAAGGTTATTAAATGTTGCTTTCATGTTAAAAATGGCTTTATAGAGTTTTTTTTGGTATTTTTAAGGTGTTTCGAAATAAAAATAAGTTGAAGTTTAGGTTTCTAGAATTCAAAGACTTGTACTCTTACTTTTCACCATTGAAGAAGCCACAATTTGAATAAAAATTGATGTATTATTTATTTTTTTTAAATAGAACGGATCATATATCATCCACCAATTAAAAAAAAAATTAAGTGTGTGGGCCTCTGCTTCTAGGCCCTTGGATCTTTCTCTTATGCTAGGCGTACAAGCCTTCTAGGCGTGGATGTCCTTGGCTTTTTTTGTTAAATATCCCTTAACAATTTTTTTTAAAAATTTCTTGAATTTTTAAAATTTTAAATTTCTTGAATAAAATTATCTTTAAATAAATGTATTAAAATAATTATCCAATTATGTCATGGTTTTTAAAAAGATTAGAGCTTTTATGATAATATTTATAATTACTTTATAAATAATCATGTATTAATCTAATATGCATTTTTTTTTTGGAAAAAAAAACAATTTCTCATTAGTATTCAACGAGGACAAAATATCTATTTTTTTAATTTTTATTATAATTTTTTATATAATTTTCTCAATTTTATTTATTAAAACTTGCTTTCGCTATCATAGTAAGTTTTATTTAAAACATGATATTTTTTATAAAAAAATATGTTCAAAAACAAAATACATGAATTAAAAAAAGATATTTTTTAATTAAAAAGACACATTTTTGCTCTTTAATTCAAATCATTAGAATTGTTTTGAATACTATTTTCAACTAAAATTATTTCTTATTCAATAAATTATGTTGTTAATAGAAAAGACATGTTATTGTCAAAAAAAAATAAAAATAGAAAAGACATTATGTAAGATAAGAAAATTTTGACTAAAAAATATATTTTTCCTCTACAATCTTATTCACTTCTTTTCTTTTGATTATCTATTTGAATTATGATATAATTAAAAAAAAATGATTTTAAAAAGTACTCACAATAGCACTGGCACTATAGCTATTTACTATTATATTTACAAATTGCAGTAATATACATTAATTAAAACTGGCTTTCTTGTATAGTTTGTATCTATTTAATTTATGGGTTCGACCCTATAGATTGGGTTGATGATTAAAAGAATGTTTATTTATTTATTTATTTATTAAGTTAAAATTTTATAGTTTGTTTTTAATATAAATACAGAGAATTAATGTGTCTCAAAATCACTAAAAATATATTTAGTATTGATATTAACATGCAAGTTAATCTGAAGATATCCTTATCAAAAAAAGAAAGAAAGAAAGAAAGAAGGAAAAGACACGGGCTCCATTCTAGGACTGAAGCATGGGATGAACTTCAGGCATTCAGGCTAGTCTTGTAATAGATGGCCATGCTTTTGTTGTTCTAGTAATTGTAAGAGAGTAACGCTTGCGCGGGTGGACTAGGGCAGAGTGCAGATAATGCAGAAACCCTCAGAACATACGAGGTGTTTTTAGAAAGTCTAGTTAGTTAGTTAGTACTATGGTTTCATGATCCTAAAAAATATTTTTCAAGGGAATAACTAGATTTTGATTATTCATGCCTTGCATGGTTATATATTTTCAAGAGAAGATGGATTAATTGATGATTGAATGTTCATAAAAATGTGCTATCACCCATCATAAAAAGATTTAAAATTAGTTAATGAACAACATAAAATCATACTAATTTCAAAAAAAATCCCACATTCAAACAGACAGAGAAATCTGACCAGACCACAGACCTGAAAGAAACCTAAAACCCACCAAAATAACAAACATGTTTACTGGTAAATACAAGTTAACTATTGAATTAGTAGAAGACATATGAAGCAACGTAGGACATTGCAAGTTGAGATAACAGCGCTTTAAAGACACCGGAAGATAACACTGGTGCAGAAGGAGAAGCAGAAGATTTTTCGCCACCAGAATTAGTCTCTTGGTCACTTGAAATAACCTTGATGATCATCCTCTGTCCCCTCTCACAGTGTCCAGAAACCCCACTCATGAAGTAGAAATACCCTGAATGGTTAAGATGGTAAACAGTGTTGCCAGTGTTGGAGAAGAAGTTGGGGTGACTAGAGTTGCACTTCTTGTAATCCTCTACACTGACCTCCATGACGGAGTCCTTCCTGTACTTGAAACCTGCACAAGAAATGGTGATGAACACCAAGGAAATTGAAGGAAAAGGTAAATTTCATTTCTTTGTGTGTGAACTTACGAATTGTATCATCAACTTGGAATCGGTTCTCTGAGGCCCAGTCATTGTAGATTCTGGTATCATTGGCGGGAGGGACAACCCAACCTTTGTTAGCACCAATTTCGTATTCAAAGGAAGAGACCGACAAGTATAGAAGAGAAGAGAGAATGGTCATCAACAACAGCGACATTTGCTTGGAAGAACTCATGGTGTACGTAACAGGAAGCCAATTGCTACAGAAACTATCTTGCTGTGAACTGAAACTATAGGAAAATGAATATACTGAACAGAAAGGAGAACTTGGTGGTTTATATGTGAATGTGTCTTGGGAGTTGCGCTTGGAGCTCTAGTAATGGGATTCGTGGGGGTGGTAGAGATGGGCAAGAATTAGTTCCTAAGGATGGAGATTGAGGTAGTGGGAGGTAACTGTACTTGACGTGGTCAGCTCGTCTAATCCACACATCAGACTCAGCTTTTTCGGTTAAAATCATGAAACAAATCCATATATATTTTAATTGCTGATGAATTTCCGATAGAAATTTATTATGAGGATTGTTATTTTGTTAATATTTTAATTTTCAATGAAACCTATAGTTAGCAAGTTTTTCATCGGGGATTATCATTCAGTCAGTAATTCCAATACCGATGTAATACTGACAAATTATTCATAAAAAAAAAATTACTGTTTATTTTCAGTCAGCAAGTCCATCGAAAATTAATTTCCGATGGAATTTTTAGTTGCCCATTCCATTCAAAATACCCAAACCTTATGTAATTTAATTTTCAACAAAATAGGTGCAAAATTGCATTAAGAAATGCTGATCGAATGGACCACTTCATCGCCGATTCCGTCATTACTTTCACTAATTTTTTTAGTTGTTATAATCTCCAAGCCAACCTAATATCTTACACAATTTTAATTTTACTACACAATAAAACATCAAATCTAAATCAATTCAATACCTTTTAATTAGAATCATTCTCTTCATTTTTTTCATCATCATGACCAATATTATCTTCTTGAATTCAATGTCGATCTCATCTTCATCTACTTTTCAATATTCATTGGTATTCAATATTATATTCAACTCATCAACATTAACATTAACATAAGTATTCTCAGTGACATGAAAATTTAAATTTTCTAACTCGATATATAAAGCAACTCGATATTGATCAATTAACTTATCTATTTGAAAGATATCGTCTCCCCTAATCAAATCATTGTTACCACCTTTAACAATTTATACTTGACTCCTACGTTCGGTTTTTATAATGGATAACTAATCAATTCTATTATGATCTTTTCCAAAGAAAGGAGTTCATGTATGCAAGCAATTAGACATGAATAACTAAATGTTTTAAAAAAGATAGTGGACAATTATTTAGGATGCACGTAATCCCAATCTCTCGAATGGATACATCCATTTATACTATACATGACTTCTAACTTTTACTTCATACGCAAAATGAATGGACAAATGCTCTATTGAGTCGAAGAAAAAGAGATAAAAGATCATTTTAAGTTTATAAATTATCTCAATGATATTTATTTCAAGTTGCTTTATGTGTTGGATATGCAATTTGCTTGAAAAAATATATCTAAAAAGTGACTAATCTTTGTTGGTACTTCATCATCAGAAAGGTGCACCATAATTTCATTCATCTTATCATGTGAATGATGTTATGTCATATGCTTAATAATCTTTAAAGATAAAATTAACCTTTGCAATCTATGAGTAATTGTAAAGTATCTTAATTTTTTGTATGCGATAAGTGTCCTTTATTTACAATTATTGGTTTTATACTGAGTATATTGATAGGTTTTGCACTCAATAAAACTTACATATTCACTGTATTTAACATGCAAAAGTTTAGACATATAACAATTTTTTGGTATCTTAGGCTAAGAAGTTTCACCATGTATTTTGCAACATATAAGTTATCTTTCAACCTATTCCCTTTAAGTAATATGTTTTTTACTCATTCAAAGATCTGATTATAATAGGCCTCACTCAACCCAAATTTTGACTTGATGGTAAATATTTGTGCAATGATCATCTATATATTATGTGATATGCACCCTTCCCTTAAAGGTTTATTAGAATCTTTCAAAAGTTAAAAAAAACCTAGTTACATCTATATATGATTCTTCATCTAAAGAGATGCCATGTGAATCTTCACCTAAATAATCCTAATCCATTCTTGTTACATCCATCACCATACTCCTATAAGGATTACTACTATTATCTACAACCTCTTGTATGTTGCTAGAAGTTGAAGTTGAGTCAATCATCCTTTCTAACATGGTTTTGTAAGAAACGTAGGGTTCTTCATGTGTAAGCCACCATAAATATTTCTCGACAAACCTTTTTCAAGTAGATGCATTGTCATAATATTTTTATAGTGAAACTTTTTATTTTTTTCATTTCACACATGAACATCTAATTTCATCTCCACTAATTGTTTTTGGATTAAAAAGTATAAAATTAATAAAACCCCATACCCTTTAAGATAATCTTTCCTATACAACCATTCTTTTGAATATCGATACATTCAAGAACGATCATCTATTACTTATAAAATTTATATAAAATATTGATAGCAATATTTTATTAAAAATAAATTTGCAGCCCAATAACTCATTATCAATTCTACAAAAATTCCATTTTCTATCAAAATGAAAATAAACAATAAAATTAACAAAAAATAACTAGTACCCAACTGATTATCCATCTTTTTTTTTTCTCAATTCAAACTTATTCAATCAAAATTAGAACATTTTAATTATTATCAATTCCACAAAATTCAATTTTCTTCAAATCTTCAACTTAACAATAAAATTGGCAAAATATAATTGCCATTCATTAAATTACTTATTATTTTTTTAATTATAACACACCTAAGTTACAAAATCAAACTCAATTTCATCAAACGACAAATAAAATCAATTTTCCCCAAATCCCGAACAAACCTTAACATACAAATCATGCATTAATACAACAAAATTATCCAAGGAAAAGATGTAAAACTCTTAAATATATAAGCAAACAACAAATACTATAAACAAACTTCAATAAATGAACTTAAAACATAAATGAGTTACAAAAAAAAAAAAGATGGGTTTACTGACTTGGTGGTGTGAAACTTGATATTAAATGAAACCAAGAGACAAAAGCTAATGCTATTGACAAATATCAGTCGACGCAGGTAGGTTGGGTGGTTGGATTTGCAAGAGGGCTACCAAAATTTAAAGAGGGGGCTGTTGTTGGGTTTTTTTAAGAAAAGAAAATGAAGGAAAGGGGGGGTGATAGAACTGTCGGGTTTTAATTCATTTAAAATCATAAATGAAAATTTCATCAAGTTGGGTGGTTGGATTTGCAAGAGGGCTACCAGAATTTAAAGAGGGGCCGCAACTAGTTTTTTTTAAGAAAAGAAAATGAAGAAATAGGAGGGTTAGAACTGTCGGGTTTTAATTCATTTAAAATCATCGATGAAAATTTCATCAGCATTATTAACGTGTCAAATTACCAATAGGATTTTAATTTTTTTTTTATTTTTCTATTCCATCAAAAATTACAAACGAAAAATATTCCTTATCTATTTCTGTTGTTATTTTTGTTGAAAATTACCAACGAAATATTTTTTATTGGTGTTTCCATTACTATTTGTCAATTTTCTATTAATATATACTAGATAGATGACCCACGCTTCATTGCAAGCCGAACAAATTTTTTGGTAACATAAAAAATGATGCTTAAGTGTTTTTATTGTATTTTAAAGAACGAAAAAAAAAATTCATGACCCAAGATCATAGAAAGAGACTAAAAAAAAATAATGATCATCAATCCTCAAGAATCAAAATGCAAAAGGATGAAATCGAGAAAAAAAATCAATGAAAAAAAGTACTAAAAAACAAACCACCAGCAAAACTAAGTGAGGTTATCAAAACCTGCAACTAGGATCATGCAGACAAAATAATCTAATAGAAGGTAAAACAAGAAAAAAAAATTTAATTTTAAAAGGAATCGAATTTTAAAGGATAATAAAAAAGGATAATAAAGTGACTAAAAAAAAAACCTCAGCCACCTGGATAAACCTCTCACCTAGATCATAAGATAACAATAACCTGATTGAAAAGAAAATCAAAGAAAAAAAAGATGCTTTTTTTTAAATGAATAACTTCAAAGGATGTAATCGAGAACGAAAACGACATCAACTCATGTAAATTTTTCAAACTCATGACCCTAGGTATTAACAAAATTGGAAGCATCGCATCTGAAAAGAAACTATTTTAAAACTTGGCTTGACTAGGCTGAGTTTCAAAAGAAATTGGGGGAGAATTGATTAAGTATAAGATAGTCTATAACTAGGGTTGACCCATGTTATGGTTAACCTGGGGAAAATCCAGTCAAAATCCATTGACTATTTTCCTTTTTTTTTTCTTTCAAAATGGTATCATTTTGATTTTAAAAAAATAAAAGAATTCGGTTGACTTAGGTCAACTCGAGTCAATCCACTTAATCCGTGACTTGATAATTGTCCTAGATTGACTCCTGCGTAGGACTTATAAACAATGGAAAAAACCTAGGAGACCAAATCCCAATAAATAAAATGTTAAATGTTGAAAAGAAAAATAAAGGATAAAGAAATAGAAATTAAGAGAATAATGTCCTCATTTGAAAGAAAATAATTGAGAGGACAAACAAAAAAATTTGAATTGTAAGGCACAATTGAAAAAAAATCAAATTAACAAATGAATAAAAAAAAACAAAGAATACCAATTTCCAACAAACTCAATGATAATAAATGAATTTTTTTTTTTAAATAATAAAAAATGATTAAAGCTAACCCAACCTAACCTTCATAACTTGTGACACGGATCATGAAACCGGATTACAACATGAAAGTCAAACCCGAAAAAATAATATTGTAAAATTCCTAATGAACCTAGATAATTAGGGATAAACTTGAAAAAAAAAGTGATTTAAAAAATATAGATTTAAAAAGAAAGAGAACCAAATTTGACACAAAAATAAAAACAAAACCAAATCATAAGGGATGAAATTGAAAAATAATTTCAATCAAGAAAAGGATAAGAACAACTATAAATAACAATAAAAAAAATAAGGACCATATTTGATATAAAAAATAAAATGTCAATAGATGAAATTTAAAGACAAATTAATTCAATAAAAGATTCAAGACCAAATATATCATAATTAAAATAATGTGTACCAAATCTAATATAAAAATCAAGTGTAAATGGAGGAATTTGAAAGAAAAAAACCTTATAAATGATTCAAGATCAAATACATTATAATTAGAAGAAAGAGGATGAAATCTGATATAAAAATCAAGTTTGAAGGGATGAAATTGAAAAAACAAATTAACTCAATAAATGATTCAAGACCAAATACATTGCAATCAAAACAATGAGGACCTAATTTGACTTAATAAACAAAATGACAGACTTTCTTATTTTTTTGCAATGGCCAGTATGATTTTCTAGTAGAAAGAGGGAGGGAAAAACTTTCAGTCGGAGCTCTTTCATGTGTCGTCTCGGCACACATGCCCCACCACTATGATAGGGTGATGAGGCTCATCAAACGCTGCCCCAAAAGGCGACGTTCAGTGCTGTTTGGGCACCGCACACGTCATTCAAAGGGTGCAGGCGACTCCCATTTGCTAATGCGTGCAAAGCACGCACCAATCAGTTTTGAATACACACACCTAATTCCCTTGATCCCAATTAAGATTTACAACAAAACCATACAAAAAAAATATGAAAACACACTTATATGCAACATTAGTTTTTTTTTCAAAACTAAAAGGTAATTTTATGTTTGTACAGTTAAAAAAAAAAAAGACAAGGAAGCCCCTCAATACAAGTATATATTTTTCCCTTCTAAGGGCATGGCTATAACTTAACTGTTTTTTTTTTAAAACAAAACAAAAAAAGCCCTCACCTAAAGATTTAAATTATGCGCCTTGAAAGGTGAATTAGTATTTGTATTGTAGTCAAAAAATTAAATGGACCATTTTGTCCCCAACTAATTTTTCAATGGCAGATATATCCCATAAAAAAAACAATTATATCCTCGATTGCATGCTTAGTCAGTTTTTTTATAGCAAAAACAAATTTATTTTTATACTGTTTCAAATATATAGTAATCTGTATTTTGATAGACCGTAAAAGACCGACAACTTTTAGTTTTTTTTTTGTAAATGATATCGATTTTGAAGAAAATACCCGACTGATTTCATCAAAACAAAATTTCCCCTCCTGATATGCATGCATACTAGCACGTTTGCCTTTACATCATGCTTCACGGGCCATTTTTCCCTCTGGTCAAAATTCAATTGACCAATTAATTTGGATGAAATGAAGAATCAGTATCCCTCTTGTTAGGTCTCACCTTTTCCCTTCAGGAATTAACCCAGGTTGCATTCAGTTAGTGGATAGGGCAGCAAGGAGATATGAAAAGAAAAAACCGTAATTTGTTTTAGAAAATAGAAATAAAGATATAAATTTGTGTCAAAATAATTTTTTTAAATGAATTTTTATAGTTTAAAAAAATATAAAAAAACATATCTCTTCTTTCTTCATTTTCTTCATGTTTTGTTCTTAATCCAGAAACATTAACTAAACGCTACAAAATAAACTTAGATGGATGTATTAGAATTGTATAAAGATGAGAAAACATAAAAAGAAAACAATTTTATTTACATTTGCTATTTCATAATTAGTATCTTGTACATGGGACTTTATTTTCCTGCCAGCCTATCTACAAACGGGACACTTCAATGGTTAGAAATGATGATTTCTAATTAGGCCTGGAAGACTAATTTTTTGGAAGACGACCCAGTATGATGAATATATGTTTATCAAAACAAAATACCTCTCGGGTGTCAGCAATGACAAGGCAAAGATATGAACGTAACGTAGGAAGATATAGCTAAGATCAACTACGCACTCTTCCGTTGCTAAAAATGGAAATGATACAACAACAGCTTTACATCCAACATCGCTCATCATACAATTTCCACATTCCTTGCGGAAATTGATTCTGTCTCTTGATCAGAAGAACCATGATAGCTTGTTTTCTTTTTAAAAGAGTTCTGGCTAAACATCCTGGCAAAGGCGCTTTTTGATCTCGGAATTACGTTGATTGCTTTGGTCTCACCATTCTTCTTAGCTAGATTTTCTGATAAGTTCTTGACGAGATGGTCAAAGTTACGTCTTGAAGTAGGATACCTCGAGACAGATTTGGTAATCCCTTGAAGCCTTAATAATGAAATAGAAGTGGTTCAGATAATTAAATAAACCAGATATTGGAAAGGGGTGTGGTAAGAAAATTAACCAGTCATTCAAGTCGATGCTTGAACAAAAGTTATGCAGCATTACCTTCGAGCTAGTGCATCGAGTTCAGCGCGTTTACGTTCAGACTCAGGTGGTGGACCACTATTTAAACTTTTCAACTTTGTGGGATCACCATTCAACAATACTAATCTGCCGAGATATCCCTCCTCTTCCTCAGAAAGGTTTTCTGCTTTAATCTGGTCTTTGATGATCAAAAAGGGGTTAAGAAACCACTCATAGAAGGTATCTTTCGGTCTGTTTGTGCTAGTTATCTCAGTGACATTGTCATCTGCATCAGCTAAACGTAAACTGTTGGAAATGAACAGCAAGGAAGAAAAACTAAAATTATCTGAATGAAAAGCATTTGCTTACTCAACAAAATTCCCACAGAATTGGCCTTTACAGAGCGCAACAGTGCCTGAAGAATGCAATAAGCTGGTAAACCAATGCTAATCACTCTGCTACCCTTGCCAGACTTTGCATCGTTAATGTCTTGTTGTGTTATCAGTCCTTCAGAAACAAAAATCTCACCATGGTGTTGACACTCTTTAAATATGCGATCAAGTAGCTAAACAAGATGGGAAGAAAATTTACAATCAGTACTTTAGCTATTAACTAAGGCATGGAAACAATCTATAGAAACCATAACTGTATTGGTACGGCAAGCACCATTTTATTCACAACAGGCCAGATTGGGGGGGGGGGGGGTGGTTGCATAACATACCTCAAGTGGCTTAAGATCAACCATAGGGTGATTGAATGAAACTCCGCGGGAAGGAGGATTTCGAACAGATGTGGACCCTGAAAAGGAATCTGCACGAGAGGTGGTCTTTGTCGGCTTGGGATCCTTTTGGTATTTGGGCCTGTCAATGTTGGAAAATAACAATCAGAGTTCAGAAGCTCTGTATCACAACCATTAAGGATTAGTGGGATGAATTCAACCTTGGAAAGCAAGATCCTTCTGGCATGTCAAGAATGTCGTTGCTGTACTCATCGTAAATGGCCAAGGATGCGACAATATAGCAAAGCCCGAACCAAAAAGACTCCTGCAATTAAAAGCCCCGCAAGATCAAATTTTGCTGGCAGATATGTTTGACAGAAATTGACATGACTATATCTGGCATGATCTCAAGGTAGCTGAAATATGAATAAAATGACAGAATCAACGCAGCAGGAATTGCATGAAATGGATTGACATGGAAGCTTAAGGACCATCTCACAAGGAAGAAAGCAAGATGGCCAGAAATTAAACTCAAACATTAACAATACAATAGTGGATATAATCTTGTACGATTGATACATGATGTAGAAACTATGAAAGATTTAAGTGGATATGCTCTTCATGAAAAGTACACAAAGCATATAAGTTTCCTGAAATAATATAACAACAAAAGCAAGCCATTGCCAGAACATGTAATGGAAAACAAGATAGACAATGAACTGTTATTACATTGAAAGAAACATCCAAAAATATGGAAATTTCATATTATCGAAAGGTTTGATATGCCTGGTTATAAATTTGAAGTTGGAAACTAATAATAGATTTGTAGAGCAGAAAAGAACTAGCAAACTGAGTGTAAGATTCAGACCTGATAAACAACCACGCCTGCATAAGCACCAAGGAAGATACTTGATAACATGGAACCCAAAACAGCCCCAACAACAGCCAATGGCCAGAGGAGGATAGCAAGGCCTGCAAAAGGTACACATATTGTCTCCAAGAAAGGGCCTTCACGCCCTATGAGGTCATGAAACAATCGATGCCACCCCTTAAAAAGCATGTATGGGCTTTTGCAGATGGCAATAAGTGAGACCAGCGGAAAGTCAAAAACGATACCAAGTGAACCAGCAATAATAGCACCGGGAAGAGGAAGCAATCTGAAAAATTTCAATATAAAGTTGAATGCAAAACAAAATCCATCACTGACAAGAATAAAGCAAATCTTTGATTAGCTACTCCACCACATGACCAATTCTTTGTTTTTCAGCTTCATTATCCATCATCCTCCCAAAGAGAAAGAAACAAGAGAAGAAAACAAAAGAGCGCAAGAGAAATTATGTGGTTCAGCCACATCAACCTATGTCCACCAGGTAAGTGATGCACAACCTGCACTCTGAAAAGGGATTTGACAACAAATATGTGCTCTCTCAAACCCTGTTCCCAACTTGTTTCTCACCAGCATACTCAACTTGATTTTTCCAAAACCTACACTTTTCTGGTACAGGAAAGATTTATTTGACAGAACAGGTCAAACTGGAGTTTCTTAATTAGTCAACAGATCCAAATACCTTAAATAAAAGTTTCTACTAACTAGAAAGCTTCGGAATTCTAGATATAATCAACAAGGGGTGTGTTGGGCATGTAACTGTAACTGATTACCAGAATCATTCTGATGCATTGGCATTTATAAGTCAAAATTTCAAAGGCTGGCAACTTCTCTGACACTCAAAAGCATATATGTCTCACAAAGCAGCCAGATTTGGTGGCAAGGGGCTTCTTGTGGAAGCACACTCTTTTTACCCAGAATGCGAGGATAGAGTTTCTGGAAGATTTCTATCATTTCTATGACTGCTACAATAATTGACCACGGACTTTTAAGCTTATGTTTTACAGAGGCTGAAAATTAAATATGATATGACCAATATCAAGTCATGTACATCTGACAAGCAGAAAATAAAGTTTCAATATCCGGGTGCAGTTCAGTAACTCAAATACTGCAAAAGTAGAGAGTTTGAAACCAAAACATAACATGTAATATTATATGATAAAAAATGTCAAATTTCCATGTAAGAGTACTTAGACTCATTAGAGAAGTCGAGTTAACCCCAGACTAGAAGAATGGTTTTCAAGGCTATTATTCTTATAATGTTGCTGGGTACTATCCAGCCATGTTACTTGGTTGTTGTGAAGGATTTCCAGGGCAAGAAATGGATGATAAAATAGAGATGAGCTGAATCATGGATCGTATCAGTTTCAGAAAAAACAAAAAGCAAACCTGATTTCATAATATTTCACATCTGGGGCCCCTTGTCGCAGGTCATCCAAAAGTGAGAAGTAAGAATGATAACAAACATCTCCAAAGTCTCTGACAACGGTGAAACTGCCTTTTACAGTGTCCCAAGTTCCATCCTGCAAATATAGAACAGTGAAATCTATCTCATGAAAGAATAGATAGGATAACGTGCAGAAAACACAATGACCAAGACTTGGTATTTAAGACATACATAAAAACAATGGTAAAGCATATTAGTCTTCCTTTCTCCAACAGCATCAAAAGTGGCAAATATTGGTGAAAGAAGCCCATAGAGTGCTCCACCTATGATACTCCCAACAATGCCAAGAACTAGCCACAGAATCAGGGTAGCTGGTAGGCATATACATAGCACAATCTTCAGAATTGGCCCTAATTGTTTAGTTCTGCCAATTAGCAAAGAAGAGAAATCACTGTAAGTTGACTGGGTATCAGGGACAAGAGAAAAGAAAAGTTTAAGGTCAAACAAAGAACCTCAAAATTGAATAATACGTCTTGACAATATGCAGTGGCCAAAGACCCAGTATTATAGCAGAGTTTCCAATGGTCATGATAAGGCATACCAACGGGCAGAAAACAACACCTGAGAATAAAGTGTTGGCATATGACAGGTTCACAATTAGCCTATATTCCAAATCTAAATGTGTGCATTCGATAATTAGAATCACCTTTCTATTTTCTGAAAATTACAAATTTCATCAAGGCATAGAAATTCAGTGTAAGTTAGGTGTTTCGCATCAGCCAAACACCTAACTAGGAAACTTCCTGCTAGAGGAAAATAATAATGGAATAAAAAGGAGATAGAACTTTATACCATTTTTTAACTGTTCAGTTGCTTATCAATTAGAAACGAACCAGGTTCATTTCTTCACAATGAACTAGCCACCAGAACATTAACATTTAAATTTATGCGCAAAGTAATAAATAATTCCAATTACGCTAATTATTCAGATAGAAAATATACCAGTTGAAAAGTACAATCTGTATGCTGCTAGATGCTGTTTGATATTCAATCATAATACACAAATTCTTTAATTTCTCAATATCACAGTTTCCCTTAATTAATGTCCTTCAGTTACCACAACTAGAAAGCAAAATTAACCAGTAAACAAATTTGAAAGCACTCACCTTTAACGGTCCCAAGAACCAGAAGCCCAAAGAAGAAAGGCAGAAAAATAATAAAGTTCCATAAAGAAGACAAAATCTCCTTCGGGGGTTCCATATCTCTTCACACTCGAAAACCACCTAGATCTTCACAATTCCACTATAAACCCATCTCAGAAACAGTCCCACCTACTTCCTGCAAGAAAACCAAACACCCCCCCCATCTTTAACCACTTCAAGTCACAAAACAAATATCCACACACAAGCAACGAAACCAAGAAAAGGAAAGAGAAAAGGACAGACAAATCCAGAACCAACTTGCTGCAAATCCCACTTCTCAGATTCACCAAAAGACTGATTTCGCTCTCCTACTGCCACCAAAAAACTGAAAAAACAGATAAAAGCAAGGTGGGGTGTTTTATCGATGGTTTTTCTGAAAGAGTTAATAAAAATTTAAAAATTTTATCACTTGAAAAGGCTTGTCCATTGAGGAAACGGATAGCAGTAAAATAACCGTTCTTTTGAGGCCTAGGAAAAAAAAAAAGACTGTTGTGGACAAATCGGTTACTGTCCTGCACTGCATTCACTATGGATTCAATTAAAATTTGATAAAAAAAAAAGTTCTTTTTAAAATAACATAATTTAATCTAATTAATAAAAATGTATGCATGGACAAAGTTTTGCTGTTTATGCTTCAACTAAAAGCAAAGCATTTATCAGATTAATCTATAAAATCAACCGTGTCTACTTTTTGTGAGAGAAAGAATCCAGCTTTGATTTGCGTGTTAATGTTTTGCTGTTGTCATAAATCATCTTGCTTCTTCCAAGACTTGCTTCACTCGCTACTCTATGAGACCACGTTTATCAATGTGACTGTGATAAGCTTTTGCAGGGGCGAGTGTAATGAGTATAAGTTATCTGCGCGTGAAGTTATAAGTCGGGGTGCCAGCTTCTGAGTTAAAGTTGGTTTTCGGGCCGTGGTGGACTTGTCTGTCTCTTTCCAGATATTTTTTTATATGAAAATACAAAAAGATTCTTGTGATACATCGGCCAATTAGCATTCTAATTTTTTTTTGCAAATATTTATTAATACATGTTCTGTTTATTTATTGAAAAATAATTTTTTTAAAATTAAATTTTAGAAAAATAAATTCTCGAAAATTTAATTATTTTTTAATATTTAATAGTGTAATAGAAAATAAGTTGAAAAATACTTTTTGGTGTTTGGTTATGTTATGAAAAATGAACTCGAAAATAACTTATTAATGTTTCATTTTTTTCAAGTTTATTAAAATAATGAGGAATAAATCTTACAAATTAAAAATTTTAATGAGAATGAAATTGAAAAAAAAATATAATTTCATAAATTATCTCAAATAAAATAAATAATAATCAAAATAATAGAGATCAAATTTAAAAAATAAAAAAATTAAAAAATGAAAAAATTAAAATAATAATAATTAACATTTCATAAATTATTTCAAATAAAATAAGTAACAATCAAAAGAATAAGGACTAAATTTGATAGATAAAAAATTACAATTAAAAAATGATAAGGGAAAAGCAAATAACAATTATAAAAATAAGGACCAAAATTAATATAAAAATTAAATTTTAAGGGATGAAATTGAAAAATAAATATTCAAAACAAAATATATATAGAAATCAAAAGTTTGAGGATCAAATTTGATATAATCAGCTAATAATATGACATTTCTAAATTTTTCACAACTTCCGAAAAGTATTTTTCGTCCAAAATAAAAGGAAAATATTTTCCTGAAAACCAAACCAAATTTTTATTTGACTGGAAAGTGTTTTCCATTGACCAACTTTTCTAATGGCAAACAAACACAAAAAAATTTAGAAAGTGGTTTTCCGGAAACCAGTTTCTGAAAAACAAACATGGCCATAGTAATAATTTTTTTTTTGATGTGGTGCTTAATCTTAAGTTTTAATTAAATATTACTTTTTAGAATTGAAATATTAATTAAATGTTATTGTCATGAACTACAACAAACTTTTTATTGATGTTATAATTCACATTCACGATATAGATTAAATTTAAAATTATTAATTGGTTGATTGATTTATAATAATTAGTTAAATTGATGGATTGGTTTATAAAAAAAATTATAAAACTGTTAAAATGAAAGTTTAAGGACAAAATTTTTAAAATTTAAAAATTTAATGGTCAGAATAGCGATTTTATAACTGCTTTAAAGAAATAATCTTCAAAAAATTCTGTAAAAATTTAAACGCGATCCAATTTTTGAATTAAAAGTTATAGTTCTTTTGAGCCATTATATTGGTCTGGCGCGGTAATACCTTCTCTTGGGTCTAGACTTATTCAACTAATTTATAAATGTATATGCTAAACTATTCACATAATCTATTAAGAGTAGATTCTCATCTCGTTGTGGTAAATTTAATTACTCAAAATCACCTGTTATCACAAATTTGATTAAATTATTAATACTGAAAAATAAATGACAACTACTAAATGAATAGTAACTTCGTGTAATAAGATTTAGAGAAAACATTAAGCTTTTTTTTTTCATTTAAACAATAAAATAGTTTCGTAGACCCAAATTGAAAAAAAAGAGAGAGAAAGGAATAATAAATTTTCAATTTTGTAATTGCAAATAAGTACATTTGTAAACAAACAAAAATAAGAATACAATCCATGACCAAAAAAAAAAACAATTAGGTAAGAGAAAACAATTAGAGACTATTTTTTTATTATCAAATTTGATGTGTTTTATACAATAATTAGAGACTATTTTTTATTTTAATTTATATAAATTTTATTTTAGCTAATTTAAAATATTGACTTCATAGTGAAACAATATAATTAAATTATGATTTCTCTAGTTATTAAAGTATTTTACTAAATATATATAATGATTAACAAATCATGTCATATAAAATATTTAAACCATCATAGGTTACAGATGTGATTTATTCTGAAATGAAAATGAAATAAAATATATTGCGAGATAGCTCTTCACTTAGAGCTGTGATTTATTTTGTTTCCCTTCTTGATAATTATTTAAGTTGGGAACAAAGTTTTACTAGTTGCAGGGAAGGTATTAGCTTCGCATAAATTCCTCCCCCTGCTGCCCTGTAAATTCGCCACCATTTTATTTTTGTGTTTCAAAAATATTTTTTTAAAAATTATTTTTTAAAATTAAATTTTTATAGTATTTTTAAATTATTTTGATACACTGAATTTAAAAATAATTTTAAAAAAATAAAAAATATTATTTTGATATATTTTAAAGTAAAAAAACACTATGAAAAACAACCGCAACCACTCCCAAATAGACCCTTAAAACTTGGAAACGCGGTTTCAATTATGTTCTCTAAAATTTTAAAATTTTTTTGTTTAAAATAAAATATATATTTTTTTGTTTTCGAATTATTTTAATTTATTAATGTTAAAAATATATTTTTTAAAAAAATTATTTTTATATAAAAAATTCTTTAAACTGTTATAATTATTACAACCTCAAAGATACACACACGTTTACATCTCATGATATGACAACCAAACCAGCTGAAAGAATTGACTATCCAACCAAGGCATTTCTTTACCACCACGCTATAAACTAAACAAAAAATTTATGTTGTTAATTTCAGAATTTATATAATCAGTTGAGTTATATGAAAATTAATTTGTATATTTATTTTAATAAAATAAATTAAAAACCTTGATTTCGTAGAATCTTCTTTGAAAAAATTCATGTCGATCTGCACTTTACTGGATAAACTATACAATTGGCTTATAAAATATAAATAAATGGTAGATTAACGTAGTAGAAAAGAATCTGGGGAAATAATATATTTTTAAGATGTCACAA
>Ga0325410_1003444_pt1 | contig 17863 bp, 13 predicted proteins | sample PopdelMetagenome_16_FD_206182 | JGI IMG/M metagenome (GOLD analysis project Ga0325410, IMG submission 206182) | Populus deltoides microbial communities from Bellville, Georgia, United States - Xylem-PdIQD-R3 | ecosystem: Host-associated > Plants > Phyllosphere > Stem > Wood/Secondary xylem...
AATAATAATAATAATAATAATAATAATAAAATCTGATATTTTACGTATACGTATAAACAAGAAAAAACGCAATCACGGCATAATACGGCAATCCTCGAAAGTCCACACGTCTCTCACCTGCGTTTCTGCTTTTGTGACCAAGAAAACCACGAACCTCATCCTCATGGACTCTCATAAACCTCAATTGCTTTACAGCAATCATCCATCAAAATCAACGCAAGGTTCGTACGTACGTCTACAGTACACCCATTCTTTTACCTTTTCTTTGTCAATGCAACAGTGTTTAGGTTTCTTTGCTTTTTGTCTTGGTGCTAATGTTGTGATGGGTTAGGGTAGGTAGGTAATGATGGCCTTGTTTGATTTGTCCAAAAACTACATTCCCACATGCTTTAAGGAAAGAAAGTGATAATATGGTATGTGTAACTTCGTTGGGATTTTTTCTTACTTTTTTTCTTCTTGCATGCAACCCCTTTAAAGGAAAGGCGATGATATTATGATATATGTAATTTTGTTGGGATTTTTTTTAATTTTTTTTCTTCTTGCATGCAACCCCTTTAAAGGAAAGACAATGATAATATGGTATGTGTAACTTTCTTGGGATTTGTTTTTTACTCCTTTTGTCTTGTTCATCAATTACATGATTCAATGCCTGCTTGAACAAACCCCAGTTCCCCAAAAAAGTATTTTCTTTTATTGGTTCCTTTGTTTTGTCTGAGGGTCCATTAATTAACATTATCAAATTATTTTTTTTTTATTAAAAAAAAGTGTTAGGAGGAGATCTAGGATTGTATGCAAGGAGGATTTCTTGAGAAGCTAGATCCAGTCATGGATGATGAAGGTGACCCGTTTCCTCAGTTAGGGAGTGTGTACAAGAAAGGTTCTGGTTTCTATGTTAATCAGTTGAGTAAAAATGTGGCAAGTATGAATCCAAATTCTGCCCAAGATGGGAAGGTTGCTGCAAAGGCTTGGCCTGCTCAGAACTCTGCATCTAGTGCATGGGGATGTTCGAAATTGGTACAGAAACTGGGGGTGCAAAGCAATGCTTTGACAACCCAAAATACTACTTTTAAGAAGTCTCTTGGCAGTGCAAATGAATTGCCTTTGCAACAGAACAATTATCCGAAACACAGACAGAATTTGTCTCAAGTTGGCTCTGCTTGTTCCAGTGGCCGGGAAGACAGTCGGGCCAAGGATGAATCTGTCTCGAACCATCAAGTTTCTGGCACTGACAATGATGATGTTGATGGTTATACGGTGTTTAGCGGTGATGATGATGATGATGATGGCGATTTTCTCTTTGATTCTGATTTTGATTTAGATGCAAGTGAAAATAGCTATGATGTGTTGAAGAAGAGCAAGTGGTTCAACGCATTCTTTGATGATTTCGATAAACTCACTGTTGAGGAGATAAATTCACGAGCAAGGAAGTGGCATTGCCCTGCTTGCAAAGGGGGCCCTGGTGCTATTGATTGGTATCGAGGCATCGATCCCCTAGCATATCACGCAAAGACAAAAAAGACAAGAAGGGTTAAGCTTCATCGCATGTTTTCTGAAATTTTGGATGAGGAAATGCATAAGAAGGGAGGTTTAGTAACTCCAGTTGGTGAAGCCTTCGGCAGATGGCAAGGACTTGATGCGAGAGTTAAAGACTATGAAATAACCTGGCCTCCAATGGTTTTGATAATGAACACGAGATACGAGCAGGAGGAAAATGGCAAGGTAAATATAATTTCTCCTTTTCACTATGAAATGAATTATTTAACTTTTTATGTAAATCATTTTTTCATCTGAAATGGATTCTAGCAGTGGATTGGCATGGGAAATCAAGAACTTCTGGACCACTTCAACTCATATGCTGCATTGAAGGCTCGCCACTCATATGGTCCACAAGGGCATCGAGGAATGAGTGTACTGATTTTCGAGAGCTCTGCAGCGGGTTATTTAGAAGCGTCTCGCCTTCATAAGCATTTTATAGATCAAGGAAGAGGCAGAGATGCTTGGGATGGTAACCGGGTTTCATTCTGTACAGGTGGTAAGCGCCAGCTCTATGGTTATATGGCTTTGAAGGAAGATTTGCATATCTTCAACCAGCATTGCCAAGGTCCTCTCTCTCTCTCTCTCTCTCTGTGTTTGTGTCTGTCTGTCTTTTTCAGGATATTTATGTCTGTTGCCATGCAGTTTGAGAAAAATACCGTGCTCTCCAAGCCCAATAATGTAAAATAATTAATGAGGTTGGCGGAATATTCATCTAAACTGGCATTCATAAGATGAGAATGAGCAAAAACATATTTGTGCATATAGGTCCGCAACAATAGGATCTAGATTTTAGGGTTTAAAATGGGATCTAAAAACCATGTTAATAAGTTTCAGAACTGAATTCGGTGCTGATTTCGAAAGTGTGAGTAGTAAATGTGAATTCCTTAATTTCTGATGCCTGAATGTTGACATTTATAAATGACATGTTTCCTCAATAGTCTTGACTGTAAACTGCTGAAGCAAGATTTCACTACTCTCTGATTCTTGGAATGCTGGTAATAACATCTGCAGCCACGTTTAACCTTTTATGGAATTGATTAGGTAAGAATAAGCTCAAGTTTGAGACGGTGTCATATCAAGAGATGGTTGGAAGCCGCATAAAGCAGATAAATGAGGATAGCCAGATGCTTGTCACTTACAAGAACAGGTTTGCTGCAGAACATATGCAGTCACAAGCTCTCGCAGAGTCCCTGTGCAGATTGAGTGAGAAACTGAAGAAGACTGTGCAAGAAAATCGCATTGTGAGAGAGAGAACTAAATTGCTGCATGAACAGACCAAGGAAGAGGTAACATCTTTAAATTGCAAATTGCTTTTATTATTTCTGTTTCTTATAGTACATCTCTCATTGTCACGTATGTGTTCACATCTTTGCTTCAATTTGCTTCCAATAAAACATTTTAACTTCTTCTGGAGTCTCTCTCTCCTCTAATGATTGAAAGATCTTAATTCAAAATAAAAAAACCTTTGTGCATTATTTATGGTTCACTACTTTGCTCCTCTTCTCCTTTTGTCTTGTATGTATCAGAAGTTTCATCTCCTGATTTACTAGATCTTTTTCAACTTTCATCATCAAACCAGGAAACTTTTATGATACAGTTGTTATTGTGCCGCCTGATCGAAATTTAGCCATCTCAACCATGATGAACAAATTGGGTCATCTACACTGTGCTCCTTGGGAAATTGAAGGATGCATTAATTTGAAGGAAAACATAGCTCTTGGATGGTGTAATTCATGCGTGTTAAGAAAATCCTAGTAATAATAGGACTATAACTGGCTGGAGGCACACGGCACTTTCTGCACTCCAAGCTACTTCATAATACCGTGTTCATATTGCATTCTTTACATCTGCTTTCTCTGTTCTGAGGCATTCTTTTCCAGATGGATTCCCAAGAGAAATTTTTCAAGGATCAAATCAAAGTTATCCATCAGGCTATAGATGCAAAAGAAGATAACTTCGAGAAGTTACAGCAGGCAAAGCTAGAGAAAGTTAAAGAGTTAAATGCAGATCCATCTACCGAAGAGAATGTGGACAGGTAACACTGTAATAGTGCCTTAGCCAGGCCAGACAAGCTAGAGTACTTATCTATCTGAGGCATTCACTCCTATTAATTTCCCTTTGTTGAGAAAATGATCAATTTCAATAATAGACAGTAACAAAGTAAAAAAGAATGTGTCATCTTGGAGCATAGCAAACTGTATGCTCCCAGGCTTGCTGGTTAATTTATCCAGCAGGTCACGTGTTCTCAAACCTAGTCAATCTTCATCCCCTCTCCCCCTTGGTAGACCAAAAGAAAAATACATATGCATCCTTAGTAGAAAGCAATGAATTAAAGAGTCACATCTACCTTTGGTGGTTTAAGAAATGAAGGGCTGTTCATTTTAAAGGTGGTAGTTAGAAAAATACTGAATGGAGAAACTTTTACTTGTGCAGAATATCTGTAAACTTATAATGTTTTTGAAAATTCTGTGCAAATAGGGTGAAGGACATCAACAGGTTCATAAAAATACAGGATAAAGAGATGGAAGAATTCGAAGCAGAGAGAAAGAAGCTGATAAGAAGGCATGGAGACGAGAAGGCTACACTTATGAAGATATACTGGGAGGAACTCCTTGTGCTGGAAAAGGAGTTTGAGGATGAACTAACCCTGCTTATTGACAAGTATACCCCAAATCAGACGGTCAAATTTTGAGCTGACGAGAGACGGTCAAGAATATAGCGAAAAAACAATCTTTTACACAGGATACCTACGAGAGCAACAAGAAAGACATTCATCTTGTCATCATTTTTACAAAACTTGCTTGATGGAAATGTAAAAGCACTTCAGCAGCATTCCCTTCAGTTTTTTGATTTTATGTTTCAAAAACACTTGAAATTTTTTAATTTACTTTAAATTAATTAATATTTTTTAATGTTTTTAGATCATTTTGATACATCAATATTAAAAATAAAAAAATATTATTTTAATATATTTTTAAATAAAAAATATTTTAAAAAACAATAAGAATAATATGTTTTCAGGGCCAAAAGTTTCAAAGAATCAACTGTGATTTTTTTACTTGATGTCCATGCATGCCATGCAAGAGTCGTCCACCTTTAATTTAGGCTTTCAAGTATTCTTTCTGTCTTTTGCTATTTTTAATTTTTAACTTGATGATGTGGCATATTTTATGTCCCATTGGGCTCCATGAAGTTGGTATGCTTTAGGAGATACGGAGACAATCATCATTTCCATAATTTTAAAATTCATTCCGGTCAGGTTGAAAAAAAAAAAAAAAAGATAGCTTGACAAAATTGAGTTAAAAATATAATTATAACCCGTTGATTTTTTATTAAAATGATATTATTTTAATTTTTTTTAAAAAATTAATTTAGGTGACACGGTCAAAATCTAAAATCCAAGCTTTAAACTAGACCGGGTTTAAAAATTATGAAAAATTCAATTAATTTGTGGAGAAATTAAAAATTTGATAAAATTTAAGAGTTAAATTAATACAAGCTACAATCAAACAATTCTTTGTTTATATGATAGTGAAAATTGATTTTCTAGAGGAAATATATAAGCAGTTTGAATTTAATTTTTTTAAGAAGAAAAATTTATATTATTTTAATATATTTTTAAATAAAAATATTTTAAAAAACAATAATTATTAGACGCCCGATATCATTATAATAGTTGAATCTCGTGAAGTCTAATTAAACTCAATCACCAATTGAATCTTACGATTTATCAATCCAAAGTCTAACCTGGTTTTCTTTTTAAATTATTTTAAATAGACTTGATTAAATTTGAATTACCCTACTGCTAATAATTTGAGTAATCCAATGGATTAACTTGAGATATACTTGACTCACTGAGTCAATCAAAACCTAATTGATTGAAACAAACTCAAGTGATACTTGATTATATTTGGTTAATTTTTTTTTTAACTTTTTTTTTAGAATGATATCGTTGCTTTCTTTCTTTTTATTATTTTTTTAATCGAAGACGACATTGTTTGAGGATTGACATTGATTGACCCGACAACCTTAATCGGGTGCGGGTCTGACAGCCGCGGCACCATCTTGGTTTCATGGGCTTGTGCCATCATTTCCATATAGTATATAAACGAAATGCCCGAGCTTATGACACGCTCTGTCTGTGACTGGGAGTAAAATAATGGGACCTGAGACAGAGAGCAGGAAGCCAGTGGCTGTGTTCATGGCTTTTGGTACGAAGGGCGATGTTTACCCTCTCTCTGTAAGTATTTCTTCTTCCAATGGGATTGCTAAAATATCGCCTTTTTTTTGTTTTTCTTTCCAGTTGAGTTGAAAAATCAACAATTTGTTGTGTTTTCTTGTTCTTGTTTCAGGCCATTGCCGCTGCTTTTGCTAGTGATCAGAAACAATACCGTGTGGTTCTAGTAACACATTCAGCACATCAGGTTTGCATTGAAATCCTCCTCATCCTCTTTGGTTTATTGCTTACTAAATACCCTGCCAGTAATCAAAATCAACCATGCATTCTAGAAACAATACTTTATATAGTTTGTGCCTTAGGCCATCTAGTTTGCAAGTCCAAGAAACCTTTTTCTAGGGTAGCCCTAACTTGTGTGTGGACTGGCTAGATTGAAAAGTCGTTTTTGAGTTATGCCCTTGGGAAGAAATCAGCCCTATAAAATTGCAAGGTTGCAAGGTGTTATTCTGATTTAACTCAATATAGAACAATGCTGTTCTTTAGTTTCATTTTCTTTCGTCCCTAGGAATTTTGGGTTCATGTGAATATTCCGTTTCTTTCTCTTTCTTTCTTTTTTACTGATAATTTTTGTTTGTACAAGACCTGCTGATGTTATAAAATGTTGGGTTTCTTGCAGAACTTAAGCTCTCACTTGGAAGAAAGACATGTTACGTTCTTAGGAATCAATTCACCACCTGTTCTTTCTGTTCGCGACAATTATGGTTGTTCAGGTTCTAATATCAATGGTTATGCTATCTTTGCGGTATATAAGAAGGCAAATCTTGTGGGAATGGGATTAGTTTTATTTTTACATTGAATTAACTAACCACTCTGCTGTAATGGACCATTTCTTTAATAGGATCACAGGAGTTAGCTTTTTCAGAACAGAAAATGATAGCCACAAGAGAGCACAGACGAGAATGCTATTCAGCAGTTGAAGGGATTTTTGGACATGGTCCAACCATGGAGGGTGATTTTATCTTGATAAATTTCTTTGCATTGGTATTTCTTGGAAATTCTGGTCCATAGAAGCTCTTCTGATACTTTGAAAATATAGCCTGGATTTATATGGCTTTCTTGATGAAAGTGTCAACCTGATAAAGGAAAAATTTGCTTTGCATTCTGGTACAGGAAGGGTGGAGCCTTGCAGAACTTTTTCATATCCGTTGTGTAGTAGCTGCTCCATATGTTGTTCCATACAGGTGGTGATATTTTCTCTGAATTCTCTATTTCTTAATGACTTGCCAATCATAGTATTGAAGGACATTTTGTGTTTGGTTTTTCTCCAGTGTGCTATTATTATGTATAGGCACGTATAATAATTTAAGTAACACAGATACAGTTATAAAAATGTATGTGAATGTGGCAGTGGATTATGTGAATGTAGAATTCATTTTTATTAAATGACAATTGAATAAATTGTTCCTCAATGTTATTTATCCATATAGAGAAAAGAGAAGAGAATATACATGTATATCTATTATGTAATTTGAATTGTTGGGTACATGCATGATTCAAAATCCCATATTGATGAAATAGCAACAAAAGTTATTATAGATATTAGTGGGAAAATCTACAACCAAACAGTTCAAGCTTTTCATCAATCACAGGTTTCAATTCTATGCTGGTGGCTCCAAAATCCAAGCAGGTGTAGGGTGTGACTAGAAGTTGGTACAGGATAACTAACAATAAGGGCGTGTGAGCTTCCACTCAAGGGAAATGAATCTTGGAGTGGTCATTATATCATACGGAATGCCACATTAGCAGGAGACTTCTAGAGTATTTTTGTTTGCCCAAAGTCATATATTGAAGGAATAGAAAGAAAGTTGAATATAGGTATATGCGGGAATACTAATAACCCATTGTCTTAAGCACTTGTATTTAGATAATGTGTTAATATTTAGTTACTTGCAACATTTTGTGCTACTTGATTAGTTGATTTTGCTGACTTAGTTGTCCTAAATAAATGTCCCAAACCAAGCATTGAATATGCATTAGATGTTATCTGAAGGGGTTGATGTATTTAGTCACAAGAAATTTCATCCTTTCTGTATGCATTTTTCTTGAGATTATTGTTAGGACTCCCTTTGCCAATAATTCTCCACATATGACGTGGTTACTAATTCATACAAAATTTTAAAATGCGACTTTTGGATTTATGCAAAAACTATTCATGTAAAATTCATAATAGCCATGCTTGGTTTGCGTCAATATGGACATCCACACAGTAAGCGAGACTACACAAAGTTCACAAATGCCACAGCAGTTTCTCAAAGCATATTGTAGATATACCACTAATGTTATTGAATATTAATACTTTTCATCTGTAATGTATGTCAAATTATAATTTTATAGATGAAAAATTTGGTGACCAGATATCTGAAGATCTAAAGTTGCCCAGTTGTTGGTTCTTTATGTCTATGCTTGCCCTGTTATTTAGTTGGTTACTGTTTTTATCTGCTTCTAACTTAAGGACTGCATCCCATTTGTCTAGAACTAAAATTATCAGGTTACAATGGACAATGGTTATTCTTGTCCTTTGTGTTTTGGTAGTCACATAAACGTGTTTTGTGGAATTTGATGTCTAGCACCAGGCACGGTTGCTTCTTTGTCAACCTTGGAATCTTTGGAAATTCATGGAAACGTTCTTGGAAACCTTCAGTTTCCTGTCTTTTTCCACATTTTCCCCTCTTTTTAATGCAAATTCTCATAATATCTTGTTCAGTAGTTTTGCTGTAAGATGTGCATATCTAGATAGTTTATTTTGTTGTTAAATTTTTCCAATGTATGGTTGACTCTTTTTGTGTGCTTTTCAGTGCACCTTCCTTATTTGAGAGTCACTTTAGAAGAGAGCATCCTCTTTTATATAAATATCTCCAAGAAGCTGACAGTAATCAGGTGCTTCGAAGTCCTCATGTAGAACCATTTTCTTACTTGTATAGCAACAACATAATATAGGTCTTTGTCTCTTGCTTTCTCCTATTATGTTTAAATAGGTTTATGATGTGCAGCTTGTATACAAACTTTCTAACCTTTTTATGATCATAGGTTTCCTGGAAAGATGTGGCTCATTGGATGTGGCCACTTTTTACCGAAAACTGGGGATCATGGAGAAGTGATGATTTGTATCTGAGTCCTTGCCCTTTCACTGTTGGTGATTTTGGATATAAGATTTCCTTTTTTTCATGGAATGAAATTTATGATTGCCACCTCCTGCATGTACATTGATTTTATGATGCATTGTTACTTTGTTGTTAGGGTATATTTAAACTCATTAAATTTCTTATACTGAATCCAGGATCCAGTAACAGAGCTTCCCACTTGGCATGATAGGCCACCATCTCCCCTACTGCTGTAAGTTGCATTTTCTTTTTCTACCAAAAACAACCGCATAACCTAATTCTTTATTATGATTACAAGCAAAGCAAAAGGATGATTGAGCCATTGTGGCACAGCTAAAGAATTTAGATGGTTAGCAAAAGGTTTTATTTCCATGGCATTCAAAACTCCCCGTGAAAGTAGAAATGGATTATTTTAAATGATTTATGAATGAATTCCCATGTCTGGCTAGAACAAATGAAGTAAAAGTGATTTGAGCCAAAGGAAAAGGAAACGAAAAAAGAAAAGCATACAAAGTAAACATTATCTGCCATTATCTAGGTTGAATTGGCACCATTTTCTCATGCTTTAAATCTAACTAAGAATGACACCAAAATCTCATGATTCATATGCATTATGTCTTCTTCTTCTTCTTCTTCTTCATTTTTTAAAAATTATTGGATGGGTTAATTAAAAGTTGAACACATTAACCTGTATTTCCATCTCTTTGATTTTTTTGAGTAAATTACAATAACCTCTTGAAACATCATGAAATTACAGGCATTACAGAAGAGTTTAATGATTTCCCAAAAAGCTTCTCCAAGTTTAAGAAAATACTACAAAACACTATGTATGCCCCAAATGCCTCTAGTTATACTAAAATGCCAACATTGAATTGAAATTTAGTGTTTGTTCATACATTAGCTATTTTAAATACTTTGATACTATTTTTTCAATTTTAGTTAATGAAAATTATTTATTGAATAAAAAATTCATTAGGATAATAATTCTAATCATGTTATTAATGTTTTTTTTTTTCCCTAAAAAAACAACCCATTCGGTCAATATGCTTTTAATTTGTTTGATATTGGTTTTAAATTCGAATAAAAACTGTATTGTACTATGTGTTTGGATATCGTCAAGTTTTTTCTTCATATATATTAATATGTTTTTTTTGGTTAGGAGCCAATAGTTTTTTTTTTTTATAAATTGAACATAAATTCATAAATATTTAAATGCATATTTTAAGAATATCAATAGATGTTTTGTCTTGATGAATTGTTTGATTTTTTTAAAATGATATTTTTATTAATCTGTGAAGTCATAATATCAAAATAATTCAAATAGCTATGTTGAAACAAAATGTAACTTGAAACTTGTAAGGTTGTTTTGGGTGTAAATGGGGGTATTTTGGTTATAAAGTGTTTCTATAGTATTACTTAAAATGGGGTATATAGTCAAATCACCAAACTTTTGGGTTTAGCTTGTATTTGGACGTTACCTAAAGGAAATTTTTGAACTTATTTTGTTTTTGCAATAGGTATGGATTTAGCAAAGATATTGTTGAATGTCCAGGTAATCTCATTCTTTTGCTCCTTTAACATGAAAATTTTACTTTATGTGTTCCCTCCTCTCCTCTGCTTTCATTTTCTTTTTTCATTCAAATGAATGTAGACTTTTAGATATGTATCTAAAAGTTCAATCCATATCTCTCAAATGTTGTGATGAAATTATATAATTTTGGTATCTATGGATTTCTTTACATAAGAGCTTTCATTTGATGGTGATATTGGCTGGTTTTACGACCAAATTTTATCCATCCAAAATTTTCTCTCTTCTTAATATCTTTCCAATTTTTAAAATGATAGTGTTTTTATGTTAAAATAAGCCAAGTTTACAGCACTTGGGTATTGTTACTTTGCGGAATAAGCATCCTACAATTGAAAGTTGAGGGGCTTAATTGAACTGTTTCATAGATGAAGAAAGTTGTACAATTGTACAAGGGTATTGTCAACTGTCAATGAGATGATCATGTGATTGATGTTGTGCTTCCCCATTTCCATTATCACTAATAATAGCATGTTAACAGATTATTGGCCATCAAATGTCCATGTTTGTGGGTTTTGGTTTCTTCCTACTGAATGGCAGTTTTCATGTAAGAAATGCCAAGAAATTTCAGAACTTTCTTATCCTGGAGATTTGAGGACAAAAGATGAAGTGTGTTCAGCTCATGTCAAGTTACAATGTTTTCTGATAAATCCAGCATCAACACCTCCTGTTTTCATAGGACTAAGTTCTATTGGAAGGTAGGTTCGTTGCTTTTTTGTTTATGGACTATTTATGTTACAACATTTTGGTATGTTCATCTCTTCCTTGAATTTTTTCTTAAACTTAACAACCACAATGTTAGGTTGAAAGAATATGGTTAATTGGCTATAACATCAACATCATGTGAACATTGTAAGCCTAGCATGGATGTCAATTTTGTTTTTGAATAGACCTCTTTTAGTTTATTTCATTCACTTGTTTAAATTGTCAATGGTGATCTTTTCTTGAACCGTGTTTCACTTTTGTTTACAGCATGGGCTTCTTGAGGAACCCTCAAACATTTCTTCAGGTAATTCAAACTGTCCTGGAGATCACAAATTTCAGATTCATCCTTTTTACTGCTAGCTATGAACCTTTGAATGAAGCTGTCCAAGTTATTGCCACTGAATCGTCACATTTTGATAAAAGAAAGTACCTCGAAGAGGGAATCTGTCTCTTTGATAACCGCCTCTTTTGCTTTCCTAAGTGAGTATATATCTTGATCCCTTGAAGCATCATATTTAAATAAAAACAGTAACTTCTTTGTGCAATGCTATCAAGATGTATAGGCGTGGGCATGTGGCAGTAATATCATTTAAATATTTGGGAATAATTTTTTTTTCACACCCCACCATTCTTTTGCGTTATCTAACGTGCCAAAGTGGTTCTTATGTTTATAGCATGACAAATATGATGACATTTGTGTCACAGACCCCTGTGTTTTCAGGGAGATTAAAATTCATTTTAGGTAATGATACATGGGTTTTTCAGACAATGCCCTTATTAACAACTTGTGGAACTTGCACTTCCTAATATGGGTTGTTAGAATTTTTAACTATAAAGAATTTGAAGGTTAAAATTAACCTTTAATAAAACTAGATTAATGTTAAAAACAAAATTGAGATTTTGCAACCATCTGATGTATCCATTATCAACAACAAAACAAAATGGTACATATCATTTTAAATTGATTTTTCTTACTCTATTAAGTCACCAAATCCACTGTCTGATAACAATTATTTTATTTAACTCTATCATCTAAAAAAAAACGTTGGAAATAAATTTATTTTAACTATATCATGTGTAAAAATTGAAATCACCTATAGATTTAAGAAAGATAACTACTTTAATTTCGTAGGTAAATTAAAAAAACACACTTTATTTAACACATACACTATAATGGTGGTTTTTTGTATTTTATTCCCATATTATCCAAACTAAAAAGAAAAAAAACTGCTATCTGTTAACTGTTCAGTCAAACAGGGAAATCAATCAAATGTGCTCGTGTTTTTATTTTCTTAATGGATAAACAACATAGTACAAAATCTCAATTTTATTATACAGTACTCTAATATAATTAAAAGTTACTTTTGACCTTTAAAAATTTACAGTTTAGTATTGTAACAACTCCTATAATTGGGAAGTGTAACTTCCACAATTCTGAACCTTGCTGTTAGGGCACATGTTAGAAAAGCCCACGATACTTTCATGATAATTTTTGTTCCATATACTATCTTGATTTGGTCACTATGTTAGTTTGGGAATTTGATCATGCATCCTGTACCTGAAAGTTTCTTAGGCCTGCAGCTTTCCTGACATAAATGCAACGCCCTTTAGTGATGGGCATCTGAAACTGAGAATTTGAGCTTTAATAAGCCTCTTGCTGTTTGATCTAGACTTTAATTTTGATGAAAGAGAGCTCTGCTGTAGATTTGAAGGGGAGGGAGAGGTTCTTTTTGAACTTTGTGGGCAAGCACTATCATGTATGCAGATAGTATTCTAGTATTTAATCCCGACTGAGAGCTCTGCTAGAAATTAGAAATTATTGAAGTAAGAGCAAGATTTTTCATTTTTTCAAAGCAATGAAACCCTTAGGGTAAGTGAAATATTCTGAGGTTTAACATTTATGAAAACATGCAGCATACTACCTTGTTTTCTAGGATGAATTGCTGAAATTATAATTCTGTGATGCTTATAGAAGTACTTGTGATAGCAATAGACTATATGAGATTGATTTAGCACAATACTACCTACCAACTATAAAAGATTGATTTAGCACAATACTACCTACCAACTATAAAAGATTGATTTAGCACAATACTAACTATAAAAGATGATAAAACCATGTAGACGATGCCTTCAAGGAGCATTATTCATTGACTATGCAGAAGAAACACTCTTCTCTTCTCAAATTGAGTACTAGGTGCAAATAGCCTTTAAAAGCCTCTTATCATGGCTGCATTAATTGGTGAGGTAATTGTTTTGATTATATGAATGACCCCATTTTATCATGCAAAACAGTATGGTACCTTACCAATGGCTATTTCCAAGATGTGCAGCTGCAATTCATCACGGGGGCAGGTGAGACTCATTATGTTATTTTATTTCATTGAAATATTTATTTCAGCACATGACATGCAGAAGAACTAATTAATTTTTCTTTTTTGTTGCTTCTCTTTGTCTGTAAATTAGTGGATCCACTGCTGCAGCACTACACGCAGGCATTCCACAGGTTTGCCGAATTGCAAACCCTTGCTTTATTTCATTGTTGTAGAACTCAAATAATGTGCGAGTTGTTTTACTCTTCAAAGTTTTTGCTGCGCTGCTTTGGTCAAGGCATGCCAAAATAAATGATATTCTTTACAAGTCCAGAATGAAATTCTGATAAGACTAGCATAATACCACTCTAATGGGACAGCCATGTCCACAGAGAGGAGTAGGATGGAGGCGTACATTATTGGAAGAAATAAGGGTTAAAAAGGGTGTTTTAGCAGAGAGCCATTTGATAAAAAAAATTTGTGAAAACTCTTTGATTAAACCTTTGGTAAGAGAAAGCCAGCCCATGATCAGAAACCTCATTCTAGACTTAGTTCCTGGTGCTTGAGCAGCTCTCCTGACTTTCTGTTATTTGTCATTTACTTTTTTTGCAACTATCCATCAACTGTTAAACTAAACCCTGTAAATGGATTGCAACGCAATATTTTTGTTTGCTTAGAAGCAATCTTCCCTTCTTGTCTGCTCACTCTTCATCTTGATCTTGCTGAATTGGTATCAATGTCTCTCAGCTAGGTTAGACATTTAAGATACAGAGTAATGTTGTTGGTAAGATTTCCTTAGTTTGCCAAAAAGTGTTTCTACTTGCTAAACTCTAATATGGTGCTGCAATTTTGATACCATACATGCATTAGAAATTATATATGCTTTCATGACTTTGAAGATCAATGCTATTATATGCTTGCCAGTACTATTGGTGTGTCTGCTTTTCAATGCTGTCAGCTCTCTTAAACAAATCCAATAATTTTGAAATCATTCTTAATCTACCGGAAGATTAATCCATGAAGGGAAAAGAAGCATGACAAGGCTGGTCAAATTTTCTTTTGTGCTTCATCAATGATTATCTTCACTAATCTCTCACCATTTGTCTCTCTCAACCAATTGATTAGAGTGTTAGATGGCAGGTATTATGTCCATTTATACTGGATCAATTTTATTGGGCTGAGAAGATGTATTGGATTGGAGTTTCCCCAGAACCATTAAACAGAAGCCATTTGATTCCAGATAAACAGGATGATGTGAGCATCAGAATGGCTGCAAAAGTTCTATCAAGGGCCATAAATGATGCCCTGTCTCCAAACATCAAAGCACGTGCTTTGGAAATTGCGGAGAGAATTTCTCTTGAGGTAATGCTTGTTCTTCAGTTATTTGATCACATTGCTGGTGAAGTGTTTAAAGAAATTGCATATATTTTAAATCTATAAAGCTATATATCTATGAGTGATAGGGATATATTCTGGGTTTTATACCAAAATCTTCTTGCTCGTATTTTATGCTGCAATAATTCACATATTGAAAACTCTTACTTCTCAATGATCACATGGTAGTTTCTTTTCCTTTCCTTTTCTTTTTCCCCCCTATGCCCTAACCTTATATAATGGCTTACAGAAGCCTAGTTTTCTCGCAGCACATTTGCTCAGAATTTTGGTTTGCTCTTATGAAGATTCTTTTTAGTAGATTTCATTTTAGGTATATTGGTGGACACTTGAGGATACACCAATTATATAGCCCTATATTTTGTCTGCTGAAGTTGGAATCTAAGACCTTGTGGACCATGTCAACTGCATACCATTTGATTTAAAGCCGAAAGATATATAGTTTTACCACTTCTCCACAGGGTTAAGGGTACATAATGGAAGTGTTCAAAAAGTAGTACCCATTTGAAACTGTGGAATTCTCAGTGGCAATAGAAGGGTTTTTGTCTTGAGAAAGCAACTTCGTGTAAAATAGCAATAATTAAGGATTTACACTGATTCAGATATCCTTCCCTTATTAATCTACTGGGTAATGGCCACCAAAAGCTGAATAAGTGATAAAGTTGCCAAACTAGTAGATTGGATGCTCCACATGGGAGTAATGGCCATCAAAAGCTGAATAAGTGATAAGTTTCCAAACTAGTAGATTGGATGCTCCACAAGGGAGTTTTGGAGTCATTGCCTTTTCTGGTGTACCTTTTTGGCTGTGAAATGTGATCTTGGCTTTTTTACCCTGAAAAGAAATGAGGTGGAACCGGGCATTTTTCTCTGAAAATGTTAGTGTTATATATTTCATCTTTTTCGAAAAGAACCGTTAACAATCATCATAAACGTTGCATATTTTTGTATACAAATGGCTTAAGATTCCTTGCATCATCCTTCTTTGTATGCAATATAATGTTTGGCGTAATTTCACAACACTCTTTTTGTTGTCTCTTTTCAATGTTCATGATTTTGACAACATCCTCCTCTCATTTTTGTGCAATTTACCAGGCTCTCCTTCACTTGGAGGACATTATGGAAAAAATTGAAGAACTTATAGCAATGAGGTTTTATTTGGATTGATTTCAACACCATCTACTTAAATGGCTTTTAAAATTTTTCTAACGTACAAGTTTCTCCTCAAGAATGGTTTAATTGCACACTTAAAAAGTCTGAAATCAATCTTGAATATTTTGAAAAATTCTTGAAATTTGTTCATGGTGTTTACGCTGAGATTTTTTTTTCATGGAAACTAGAGCTCTTTGCATGGCCTAAATAAGGCATTGTTTGTTTTCACGGCTGGGCTGTGCTTTAAAAAAAAATTTAATTTTTTTTCAATTGTTTTTTTAAATTAATTTGATGTATTAATGAAAAAAATAAATATTATTAAAAATAATAAATATTATTTAAATATATTTTCAAGTAAAAAATATTTTAAAAAATAATTGCTATAATACTATCTAAACCCTGACTGTTTATAGCTGCAAGAATTTGACTGTTTATAGCTGCAAGAATTTGATGAGTTGTTCTTCTTTTTTCTTTTTTGTCTCTTTTCCTTGGATTTTTCAAATTCATGCATGCTTTGGATAATCAAATACGTGGATGCGCACCTGGATGAATAACGTATTGATGAGCTGGATTGCTATAGGTCTTGACTTGGGGCTAGTCTTGACTTGGGGCTAGTCTTGACTTGGTGCTGATGTTTTTGGCTGACGGCAAGACCCTCCCTGGGTTGTTGGGGTTGAATTTGTTTAGAAGGGTAGTGTTGTTATAGTTATTTTTTAATGTGTTTTTTATTTAAAAATATATTAAAATAATATATTTTTTTTATTTTTTAAAAATTATTTTTGATATCAATGTATTAAAATTATCTAAAAATACATAAAAAAAATTAATTTGAAAAAAAAATTGATTTTTTTATTTAAAAATATTTTTAAAATATAAAAAAAAATAGTCTATGAACAGGGAGAAATGGAAGACTCCCAATTTACAAGTTCTTTTTTGCTCTTTGAATTTCCTATCCTAAAAAGGAAAAAGTGTGGGGTCGGAATCATGGGGCCCTTCCAACCTAAGAGAACAATGAGTAAAGACTGTGGTCCTCTCCAATGTCACCACAGCATGCAAATTGCTTAACATCTAAGCTATATCCGAAGCAGGAACCTGAAGACATCACTCAGTTAACCCCTTCTACACGCTTGCAAATTGGTTCAGACCATTGCTTAATTCCCGTGGCTGTAGATTAGCGATAGTTGGGATCTCCAACTGCTGATAGACTGTTGATGAGTTGTGGATTTGTCTCCAGACAGAGACAAGCTCCGCAATTCACACATTTGGCATTTATCAGACCTGCTGCCTGTGCTCTGTCCACTAATCCTTTAGGTAGCGTTGGATGCTGGGGACAGGGACAGCAGGTATGAGACAGTGTGAGACAAACCAAACACATCCCACTTCTGTCTCGTACCTGTCCCAGCATCTTGTACTCCGAACCAAAGGCTAACTAAACTGAATGCTCTCTAATTGTGTGTTTTTGCTCTCCCAACTATTGCGAATGTTGTGTCAAGTATGAAAACTTCTTACACGTTAACCTCCTTATTCTGAATGAAGTGCTGAAATCCAAGTTTTACCTTAAGATTTCTCTGTTTTTTTTTGCCAACTTGCAGGATGGAGTCATGGAAGCCGTAAAGATCCTTAAACAAGAGATGAATTGTTCGTGTTAAAAAAGCTTTCAGGTTTGAGTTCTCCAAAATCTCAAAATCTTCTGTTCTCTGTGACTGAATGAGCTTCTGCTGTAGATGTTTGGTGGAGTTAGATTTACAGTGCCTGACTGGTTTAAGACTGCTATATGTACAGTTTAACTGATAACTTCAGTAGCCTTAAAGGTATGAGCTTTGAGACGGAAGAAAACTGTAGCCAC
>Ga0325410_1003445_pt1 | contig 17863 bp, 9 predicted proteins | sample PopdelMetagenome_16_FD_206182 | JGI IMG/M metagenome (GOLD analysis project Ga0325410, IMG submission 206182) | Populus deltoides microbial communities from Bellville, Georgia, United States - Xylem-PdIQD-R3 | ecosystem: Host-associated > Plants > Phyllosphere > Stem > Wood/Secondary xylem...
TTTATATTTTTTTTTTATAATATATTATTAAATATATATATATATATATATATATATATATATATATATATATATAAACAGAAGAAGCAACAAGGGCAAAAACAATATAATAATAACAACAACAACAATAATAATAAACTGAACAAGCAAATGGAGAAGAGACGACGACCTCCTCCTCTTTCTCTCTCTTTCTCTAGCTTTTCAAAACCCACAAGCTTGATTTAGAGTCAGACCCCCTAAAGCAGACGCAACATACAAAAAAACGAAGAAGAAGGATATGGTTTTCGATTCGACCCCCAGTCTCTTCAACAATACCAGAAGGTAATTTAATCCCTCTGGGTTGGGTTTTTATTGAATATTCTTTGAAGTTTAATCTGAATGATTGACTTGTTTACTTGTCGATTTCTCTTTGTTTCTATGATTTAATTTCTGGGAAATGATTTCACAAGGAAAAGAAACAAACTATAGGAATTTTACAGGTCTTTGAATCACAAGCTTCGTGCTTTATTTATTTATTTATTTATTATTAGTCCCATTTAATCAAAGTGCATGATTGTTAAAAGTAATTGGTCCTACTGTAATTGCAGTTCAAGTAGTGATCCTTACAGCGAAGAATATGGGAATGCAATGATTGTAAGAGCACACCCACTAGGTACGGCACGAGCCAACAACAATGTTAATGTAGAGGGTGCAAGGCGGCCTGGACTTGAGCCGTGTATAGGGTTAGAGTTTGATTCGGCAGATGATGCGCGTGAGTTTTACAGTGTGTATGCCACGCGTGTAGGATTCAGAACCAGGACTGGCCAACTATATCGATCGCGCACTGATGGCTCTGTTGCTTCGAGAAGGTTTGTGTGCTCGAAGGAGGGTTTTCAACTAAATTCAAGGATGGGTTGTCCTGCATTCATAAGGGTGCAAAGACGGGATTCTGGGAAATGGGTTGTTGATCAGATACACAAGGATCACAATCATGAACTTGGAGATGTGGAGGAAAGCCGTCCTCCGATTTTGCCGCATAGAACTCCTACAGGTAGGAAATCATCAGCCAAGGTTTCTTCAAAGTCAAAATTGAAGTTTCTTGCAGAAGTCGATGATGGACAACCATGCTTTTCTCGATCCATTAGTTTCAAACGCATTAAAACAGGAGGAGATGGAGGACAACCAAAAGCTGAACCATATGCTGGTCTAGTGTTTAGTTCAGTTGATGAAGCATTCCATTTTTATCTAAGGTATGCAGATGAAGCTGGATTTAAAACTCGGATTGGTCAGCTGTTTCGATCAAAGAATGATGGGTCAATTACATCCCGGCGATTTGTGTGCTCTAAGGAAGGATTTCAGCATCCTTCAAGAGTAGGCTGTGGGGCTTTTATGAGGATTAAGAGACAAGATTCTGGAACTTGGATGGTGGACCGTCTTCAGAAAGATCATAATCATGATCTTGAGCCACAAACGAGAACTCATACGAAAAGTACCACTGCTTCAAAGAAATTTATAGATGAGGTAAATGGTGGATTAGACACTTTGGATCTATCAGAGATTAACAATGGTGTACGTAGCAATATTAGTCAGGGTAACAACATTGGAAGTGAATGGTACCATTTGCTGCTTGACTATTTTCAAAGCAAGCAAGCTAAAGATACAGGATTCTTTTATTCGGTGCAAGTTGATAATGGTGTTTGCATGAGTGTTTTCTGGGCTGATGGAAGATCTAGATTTGCGTCCAGTCAATTTGGTGATGCTATTGTGGTTGATACTTCATACAGGAAGACTAATTATCTGGTGCCATTTGCAACGTTTGTTGGAGTTAACCACCACAAGCAGCCAGTGCTACTTGGGTGTGCTCTAATTGCCAATGAGTCTAAGGAGTCTTTCATTTGGCTGTTTCGGACATGGCTTAGGGCAATGTCTGGGTGCCGTCCAAAGTCAATTATAGCTGATCAAGACATGGCAATCCAACAAGCAATTGCCCATGTTTTTCCTGGGACTCGTCATCGTTTTTCAATGTCGCAGATCAGGGCAAAGGAAAGAGAGAATTTAAGGTCATTGTCCAATGAATTCAAATATGAATACGAAAAGTGCATCTATGATAGCCAGACTAATGCTGATTTTAATACCACGTGGAATGCCCTTGTCAACAAATATGGTCTGAAGGAGAATGTATGGCTCAAAGAAATGTATGAAAAGCGTGAAAGCTGGGTTCCATTGTACCTCCGAGGTACTTTTTTTGCTGGCATTCCCCTAAACGAAAGTATGGAATCATTGTTTGGTATATTCTTGAATGCTGAAACACCACTTGTAGAGTTTATAGCACGATATGAGCAAGGTCTTGAGCAACGTCGTGAGGAGGAAAGAAAAGAGGATTTTAATTGTTCTAATTTGCAGGCTTTTCTACAAACAAAAGAACCAATAGAAGAACAATGCAGAAGGCTTTATACACTCGCTGTTTTCCAAATATTTCAAAAGGAACTTTTGCAATGTTATAATTATCTTGGAATAAAGATTTATGAAGAAGGTACCATCAGCAGATATTCAGTGCGAAGATGTGGGAATGATAGTGAGAAACATATGGTTACTTTTAGTGCATCCAACCTCAATGTAAGTTGCAGTTGTCAAATGTTTGAATTTGAAGGTGTGCTGTGTAGGCATGTTTTGAGAGTCTTCATCCTGTTGAACATGAGAGAAATTCCATCTCACTACCTCTTACATCGGTGGACGAGAAATGCTGAGCATGGCCTTGTTTGCGATGTTGACTCTGGGGTTAGCTGTCAAGAACTTAAGTCCTTAATGGTGTGGAGTTTGAGGGAAACAGCCTGTAAATACATAGAGTCTGGAACAACATCTATTGAAAAATACAGGCTTGCCTGTGAGATTATGCGAGAAGGTGCTAAAAAGTTTTGCAGACAAAGGTAAGCCCTGGATGGGACCAATGACCTGCACGGGTAATTTTTGTACCTTGACCTTTTCTCTTTGTACCTTGTTTCTGGCCAGCTTCACTGAAGACTGATAGCTTGGGAATAATGGCATCTCTGTATTTATCTCATGTTGTGCATTCCCATTTGTTATAATACTAAATTACTAATCGATAAGACTTTCTGTAGTCCTTTAAGTGTAAATTCTATCACCAATTTCTCTCCATGATTTTCGCAGTTTTTCCTTGCCCGTTTTTTTTTTTAGTTTCAGTTACAGACCCCGTTTAACAAACCACATCATTATTTATTTTATTATGCACTAACTATGATGAGATGGAAAGAGAGATTTCCTGTTCTAACAACATGATGCATGTAGGCATAGATGAGGCTGGCAAAGAAAGATACAAGGTGATAATTTATTCTGGATGTTATTTCTCTAGGTACTTCGTGTGGCCCAGTGTGCTGAGAAGTAGGCAATTAGATTTCTGCTGCCCCCGACAATGTCTGGGGTAAGCCCCCTATTGATAGCGGCAGGCAAGAGTTGTCTGTCAAACAATCGAAGCGCTTGTGCTCCATCCATTTTCGTTTTACTTTTACAAATTCATGAGATGGATGGCTTTATATTTTTATAAGCCCTTTACAGTTCTTATATAGTGTCACCCTCGAGAAACGATGTAGGATAAATGGTTTAGAAATGGAACTATTCTTTATTCTCCAGACGGGCCATGGGAAAGTAGATTTAACATACAGATCTTTTCCAAACTGCATGGAAACTAACATGGTGCAACCTGGTTGAGAATATCTGGAGTACTTTCTGCAGTAGTGCAGAGAATTTCCATTTAATTTTGTTTCCTTTGAAGTATTCATTTGAGCCTGCCAATTTTGTTGAACAAACATGCATTTTAGTTCAGTGGTATGCGTCTTTTCTGCTGTAGTAATTCAACAAAGGACATGGTACTGATTTAAATTTTAAATTAAATAGCAGTGCATTAAAATGAACTTCAAAACTGAGAAATATACAATGGAAAGTGCTACTGCTAGCTATCATTCGTCTTGAAACTCAATCCCAAATTTGATCCAAGATTCTCTCTTTCCATTCATTGCCCAGAAATCATTATGCTTGTTCAGAATACCACCAGGTAGTATACAAAGGCATCCTCCGAATACCTGAAATGTATAGAAATTCTTGACGGCAAGAGGAGGGGGTGCATCTCTGAATTCCTCCTCCACTAGATCAGAGACACCGATCAGTAATGACTCACTCTCCTTCCGCTTACTGATAACCCAATGAAGAGCTCCTCCATTCAGCAGGGTCCCTGATTCACAGCCTAGCCTGCAATAAGGAAAGTCTTGAACCCTTTTCCATGTATTAGTTCCTAGCGAGTATACGCGGACAAGAACTCTGAAGACTATTATTACATACTTGTAATCGTCAACTGAATGATCATAACCAAATCCACGTACATAGCGATCAAATACGCATTTTGCGAAGGAACATTCTCTATGAACTTTCGGTATTATCATGGACTCTTTGGTACAAGGATCGAATAGCAACAGTGTCTGGATCAGAAGAAACACATATTAAGCCACAAGATCCTATGAAAGTGTGAAATCATAAAAGCCTTCTTCAATGGATAATCAAGCTCTACTGCTATGGCATCATTACGTGCTTCATAGTCTACAACAGTAGACTGAGTGATGATGAGGGGAATGCGAGAATAAAAGTCTCTGCCTCAGGTGTTCAACATAATTGTCTGTTATTGCTACATTGAAGTGCACTCTAATGAATTGTGGATCAGAAAATAGAAAGCACCAGGATTTGCGTAGGCATTTGAATGGCAAAAGAGACTTCACAGGTAGCTTTGAGAGTATGTGGCTGATGATATCAAGGGGAAGGCCTCCAGTCATCTTTTATTTTCTATTGAACCCTAATTTCAGACAGCTAGCCTTGAGAGTACTAGGGTTCTTACTAATTGATTGTTAAGGAAATCTAACTGCAACTCCGAGGAATTTCATTGGTAGCTCCTTGTGATGCTTGAGGGCTAGCTTCATCAAAATGAAGGGCAGAGAGGTTCAAGAGATCTGTTACTTCTTATGTGTAGAGAAGTTCTCAGACCGATGCAGACAGTTTAAGGAATAAAAAACCAGGTTTTTGTGCAAACAGAAGAGTCAGTACAAGAGCAGTGTGGAAAGCTTTATACATTCACTCACCTTGTTCAAATATTTCTAATAAATGCTATAATTATCTTGGAATAAAGAGCAACGAAGGCCCGTTTGTTTCATGCCTAGAAAATTAACTTGGTTGCAAAAAATTAATGTTTGTTTGGATAGAAAAATTAATTAATGGAAAAAACTTTTTAGTTCAAAAAAGTTAATTTATTTTTTTGAAAAATATTTTCTTTTTATTTTGGATAAAATATACTTTCTATAAGTCGTAAAAAATTCAAAAATATCTTACTAGATTTTATTATATTAAATTTAGTCATTAATTTTTTAATTGTTATATATTTTATTTTGAAAATTTTTGTTTTTTTTTTCAATTTTATTTTTTAGAATTTGATTTTTATATCAACTTTGTTCTTTATTTTTTTATTGTTAATTGTTTTCTCTTATATTTGTTTTATCAGATTTGATCATTATTCTTTCCATTACTATTTTTTTCCCTTGACCTTTTTATTTGTAAATTTTAATTATTTTTCTTTTGATTGTTAATTGTTTCGAAATAATTTATGAAATTAATTTTTTTCAATTTCATCATTCTTCAATTTGTTTACATCTATCAAATTTTATTCTCATTCTTTTAATAAACTTGAAAAAATAAATTAAAACATAAATAAGTTATTTTTTAACTTATTTTTTATGGTATAACCATAAAATATTTTTTAATTTAGTTTTCATGATACAACTAAATATAAAAAAATAATTTATTTTTTAGAAAAATCACTTAAAAAAATACTATTTTCTAACAAATAAACAAGCCAAAAAGGGATCATCATCAGATATTGAGTTAGGAGATACATATGATTCATCTTCTCAATGTTAGTTGTAGGTTCCAAATGTTAGGATTCGTTGGTGTGTGCTGTGTAGACATGTTTTAAGAAATTTTGAAGTATGGAATTTCATGTGATATCAAAAGAAATTAAAAAGAGCTAAAAATGCTCAAGATCTGTTGTTATTGTTCACTAGAACAATATTACTCTTTTATCTCCCCACCGAAAACATTTAACACTAGTTTTCACGGACATTAAAGTCTTTCTAGAGAATCTATTTGTTATTATCAAATTAATCAGAAAAAATAATTTTTTTTACTGCATAGTAAAATAATTAAAATATTCTTAAAAATAAAAAAAATTATACATGGTCAAGAGATATTTCTATATTTTATAACAGTTTTTTTTAATTATAATATAAGCTGAGAGACAATTTGGAATTTGATCAAATATTAAAAAATAATAAATAATTAAAACTCACAGTAAAATGATGAAAATACCTTAAAAGCAAAAATTCTAAACCTAGAGTCAATGGCCTTCTGAGTCTTTTCACAATAGTTTTGTATAATTATAAAGTCAGCTTAAGAGGACTTTGATATTTGGCTAAATAAAAAAAAATAAAAAAAGATGTGCATTCGTGTCGCACCTGGAGCCTGTGGGAGGTGCCCGTACTCTTCAAGAGATGCGTGCGGCACCTCTTGGCATCCAAAAAAGCCCATCTATTTTGTCGTTGGAAGTGTCATTACATCCTCTTTCTGTTGGTGCAGCATGTGTCTTTGATGACAGTTTAGTTTATCGTCAATGAGCCTTTCGACTGTCCCCCCTTATTTTCTCTCTCCTCCCTTAAAAATTATAGCTTGATTTTCTTGGTTGTTGGTATTTCAACTTCAATCTTTATTCTTTTGATTTCTAATTTTTTATCTTGATTTTTTTTTGTAAAACTTTGATTTATTTTCAATTTCATCATTCAATCTCAAATTACTAAATATTATATTCTCTAACTCGATTCTCATTCTTAGGATTTCTATTTTTTTTCTTGGTATTTTTATAAAAGTTTTATTTGTTTTCAATTTCATTCTTCAATTCAAATTGATGATATTATGTTTTTTAAGTTGGTCCTTATTGTTTTAATTTCTAATTTTTTTGTTGACCCTTTTATATAAGTTATTATTCTTTTTAATTTCACTGTTTAATCAAAACATTATTTTTATTTTTATGTCAATTGTGACCCTTATTCTTTTGATTTTTTTAATGTCTGTTTACTAAATTGATTTTTCTTTTCAATATCAAATATAGAATTTATTTTGTATCTTAATTTTAATAATTGCTAATTTTTTAATCCTTTGGTATAATTGTATTTTATTTTTTCAATTTCATCCTTCAATATATGATTGAATGAGAATTAGACTTCATGGTTTATCTAGATTGAGTACTTTAGGTCTAATGACCTGGGTCATGAGTTTGAAAAGTTAACACAATATTTTTTTTAAAAAAGGTTGTATAATTGTCTTTATGCTTTTTATTAGTGTGGACCGCGAGTTTGACGAGATATCTCATGTTGATTTAGCTTTAAATAGTGTGATTGTTTGTCATGACCGATTTCTTTAACCTATTTCGGCTTCTAAATATTATTTTTTTCAAAAAAAAAAAGTTCAAGCATCGACACCAAGGCTAATTTACAAAAACTAAAGGATGTAGGGAAAAAACTTTAGCCCTTTTTATTGTTCATCATCTCACAATTCATTATGGATTGTAATAGTTATTTTTTTAAAAAAAATTCAATTTAATTCTCAAACTTTTCTTTTGCATAATTGAATCATTTTGAGCCCAAATTAAAGCCAAATTGCATTTTTTTTTTAGGGGGGGTGAGGGTTGAATTGAAAGATGTAGGATTGAAGTGACAAAAGAAGGTAAAATAGATGGCAAGTTTGCAATTTGTTTGAAAGTTCATTTTAGTCCCCTATCTTTTTAAGCTATTTGGTAACCGATCCCTATAATTAAAAAAAATATTTTGATACCAAACTTTATTTTTATTTTTTTAGTTCTTTTTAGATGGAGGAGAGAAAGAGTCATCAGATTATGATTTAGAGAGAGAAAGTTTTCACTGGAAAAGATTTAGGTCACCAAAATAATTGATTATTGTGTCAGAGAGTTTCACTTGACCGCCGAGGGGGTTAAGATTATGTATTTTTTTTTTACCTTGAAAAGATTTAAAAAAAGATCTAAGTTCAGAAAGATTTTTTGTCTCAAGTTGATTTTGAATTTTGAGCTACTTTTTTTTTTTTTTTGATGCTATAAATTGGTTCAATAAGGTTTCTAATGTGTTTCCTATGTATTTTAGGTTAAAAATGAGTTTCTGGATTAAAAAAACCCTATTTTTCTTAGATTTTATCTTTTTTTTTTGTTTTAAGCAATTAGGACGAACAACAAAATTAAAGGCTTGCACAAGTGGGCTACGCCTTTTCTTAATTAGGTCAGGTGCTATGCCTAGATTACTAGGCCTAACAGTGCCTATTCTCATTGCTTTTTTTCCATTCATTTGTTTTATATTAGTGGATTTTTATGTGTTTTTTTAAATATTTTTTAAGTTTATTTTTTAATTAATATCCATTCTCTATGATGTTTTTGAGTTTTTTTTTGCCTTTTTTGAATAGTGATTATTTTTTAATTATATTGGGTGTGTTTAATTTTTTTATAAGTTAGTATGATTCATTTGTATTTTTTATATATATTTTATACAGATTAAATATTTATTTTTATAATATTTTTTAATGTGTACAACCTTGCATAATATTTCTTTCATTTTATTTAATTCAATAAATTTTATGTGTGTGTCAATCTCTATCACAAATTAATTTTCAGAAACAAATACATTAAACACAATAAGGTAAATGACCTGGATTACAATATTAAATATCTTGATCTATATTGGTCTCTTGATTTTTTCAATTATGTTTTTATTTATAATTAATTATTTTTTTTCATTTATTCACATAACGGTTCGTGATTTATTTAATTGGATGCGTGTATAAGTTTTTTAATTTTTATTTATGATTTTTTTATGTAAAAGTATGCGTTGAAAGATTCTACATGTTCAAGTTTTTTTTTTTATCATATATTAGTGTTTTTAATTTCATCCTTATTCTTATAATTTCTTAACTTTTTTATAAAAGTTTTATTATTTTTAATTTCACCCTTCAATTTAAGTTGATAATTTTTTATTTTATTTATTTATTTTTGTCCTCATTGATTGTTTATATATATATGTGTGTGTGCGCGCGCGCGTGCTTTTTTTTTTTTCTCATTTGCTATCGTTGTTTCTCTCTTTTTTCCCCCCACATGATTCAAATAAAGCCAACTTATATAGTTGATCATGATTATTACCCGAGTTATTGGACTTCTCTTCTTTTTCAAAAGGCAATAGCAATGCCTATATATTTTACTAGAAAAATAATATGGACCCGCAACATAGCACCTGTACCAACCTGGTATTGTCTAAATCATATGTTTTTAAAAGTTTATTTTTACAGCCAATTTGCTAGTAAATGGAATATAAGAATATGGGTATTCAATCATTAAAGGAATCATCATCGTTGTTGTTAACTATGTTGGTCTAAGAACCAGTTTGTTTTGCATTTCAAAAGCGCTTTTGAAAAAAAATAATTTTTATTTATTTTTATCTTTAAATTAGTTTTGTTTTGTGTTTTTAGATCATTTTGATGTGATGATATCAACAATAAATTTTAAAAAATAAAAAATATTTTGATGCATTTTTAAATGAAAATTACTTTGAAAAATAATCACTATCACAATATCAAATATACTCTAAATATGTTATCCGACAATTTAGCTGTATAAATATTATACATATACTAAAAGGAAATAGTCTTTTCCTATAAAAATAATATAATTGTAAATTTTGCTAATTTTTTTACTGTAGCGGTATTGTAAAAATGATAAAATTGTAATTTTTGTTTTCTAGAAAATAAGTTTTTCTTATATTTTTTTTCTTTTTATACTTGATATTTTTATCATTTTACACTTGGTTTATTCATCACTATTTTTTTTCATTTTTTTGTAATTTTTTTTACTTTTTCCTTTTTTTTTCTTTACACTTGTTTTTGGAAAAAATATTATTTTTTATTTTTTAAACTTTGAATATTTATCACTTTACACTTGATCTATTTATACCATTCTTTTCGTTCTTATCTTTATTCTTTTGTAATTTGTTTTTTTATTTTTTTCTTTACATTTTTTTTTGAAAAATTATTATATAAAGATTAAGAAAATAATATTTCACTGTAGCAATTATAACATTGTTCTATTCTTCTGCTACATTAAAAATAGCTTGAAATCTTACATGTTTTTATTAACACATATGATTTTTATTATATTTTATTACATTTAAACATTGATTTTTTGATTCACAAATTATATTTTTTACTTGGTACAAAAAACACGTTAATAACACTTGCACATTAATTATTTTGCATTAGAAAAAAATATTTGACCTGTACAAAGTCAAGTTGAATAAAAATGTTAACACTTTGTTTTTTTATATTTATTGACATAGATAGTTCTTAATATATTTAATTAAATACATGCATAAACTTTTTGATTTATAATTATAATATCTTTTTTTTTAAGAAATATATCTAAAAAGTTTACATAATTATATTCTTTTTTGCTAGAAAAAAATATTCAATTCAAGACCAAGTGAAATTCAAATAACTAATACGTATTTTATATTAACAGGTAAAACATAAGTTATTAATTGCTTGACGAACTCAATCCTCATACATAAACAAATATCTGCATGAATGTGGCCATCTGAATCATCTGTTTAACGAGATCTTAGCCCATGAACCGATTGCTATCATGAGAAAACATAACCCCGTGTTTGGGGATTAAGAGCATGAAGGCATCCAGAAGCCATGGTCTTCCATGGGGGGAAGAGAAAATCTGTCGCCCTTGTTACACTGATCAAGAAGAGAGTCATATATATGCAAGAAGTTGATCAATGCTTATCCAGAAATTATGAAATGCGTTGTCTTGTTTTGAAGAAATGCCTTCAATTCCTTACCCTTGAGGGGGAAATAATCAAAACCCAAGAGTAAAAAGGTCCAAAACAGTGATGGTTTGAAAATCAAAATAAATTATCCAGAACTCACCATGAAGAATGTCTTCAATCTAAGAGGCCATTTTACAATATTAGGCATGAATCCACATCAGGGTCTTTATTTACAAGGATCTTTCCGGGAGAATTATGAGAAAAGTTTCCCATGTGCCGGCCATCTAGATCCAAGTGATGCTCCCTGAGTCTCTTCAGGTTATCTTCAACCAACAGATATCAGACATTCATAGACAGCTTCTGAGCAGCAAGAGCTTCAGCCTCGAGTGTTGGTTCATACAAAATTGTAGTCTCAGCCAGCAGCGAGGTCACGATATAAGGGTCCATGTTTGAGGCTGGACGTCTATCCTCCAAGTAACCTAATAATAGCAAATAGAAAGAAAAAAACAAAAAAGATTAGTAAACTGATGAACAATGCAGATGTTGATTCCAGCGACAGATCCAAAGCACAGAACAATAATATTAGCAAAAACAGGAAATAACTCGGTCCTGTGCACTCATTTTAATCTATCCAGAAAGCTTCCATTCATGGGAAATGGTCACAGGATTTACAACACTCGAGAACAATTGGGTGTCTACCTTTTCCTTGCTTCTCAGTTTCACGTCCCACCCGGATGGAGCAACCACGATTAGCCACTCCCTGCATATCAACAATTGAAAAACCTATAAGAACTCCATGGCAAAGAAAAACCCCTTTTGATTTATTTGTTTTTCAGTTATTCAGAATTTCATATATCTTAAGAGCATACCCAGGAAAATGTGTCAATGCTTGCTGTCTCATGCTTTCCTGTCAACCTTCTCTCATTTCCTTCACCATAGGCACTAATGTGATCCTTATGGCGAAGTGACAGATTTAAGATTGCCTTCTTTATTGCTTCAAACCCTCCTTCCTCCCTCATGGTCTTTGTGCTGTCAGACAAATAATAGTATATAACTATCAGTATTCTCTTGCATTTGGTCTGCCTTGATATAATAATGCATTAATATTCACAGTAAAACAATAATGCTATTACCTATAATTGGTGTGGCATCCAGCACCATTCCAATCACCCTATCGACACAGCGAGAGATTACATGCATTCATGTTATTTAAGAGAACCGGAAAAACTGTGTTCTGAAAATCATAAAAAAACTAAATGCCAATATGTATTAATTACCTCTATTGGTTTTGGATCGAGTGAGAGCACAACACCAGCTTGTTCAGTGATTCTCTGTCAAAACAGAGGAAAAGAAATACAGAAAGTATTTTACTGTTAAAACACGCTCACATCCTCCCCATGTCCAATCTTCAGTTTTACCAATCTCTGATTTAGGCTATTCCAAAACATGCCGGTCTCGTAAATGATAGAAACATAAAGCGCAGCACGAAACTATTTGAAGAAAGAAGAGAGCAAGTGCATGAAGAAAATATAAGCAAATCTTTCACAAGGATACTGATAGGATTACAACAATGGTGTTCTTTCCATTTACCACCTTTCTCCCTAAGAGTTTATTTCTTTTCATTGAAATTATGAATGTCATGCTGAATTACCTCTAGAATGTATCTCGAAATCCAGATATGGTCTCCAGCATCAATGCCCACACTGGGACCCACCTGATACTCCCACTGCATAACAACAAAAACATCATATAGTGATTAAAGAGAGTTACACTGTAATGATACATCATTGAAGGGCAAATGCTAAGGGTAGGAGGCAAACCTGGCCTGGCATAACCTCTCCATTGGTGCCACTAATGTTAATTCCAGCATATAAACAAGCCTTGTAATGTGCATCTGATATGTCACGACCAAAAGACTTATCAGCTCCAGCACCACAATAATAAGGACCCTGAAATAAACAGAAATCACCAATGAACATTAAAATCCCATGTCATATAAGGTGATACTAAAAATAAACTGGGATTTTTACAAGCAGACTATATCACCTGAGGACCAGGATAGCCTCCAACAGGCCAGCCCAAAGGCCACTTCACGTTTGTTTGAAGTAAGGTGTACTCTTGCTCTATCCCAAACCTATGTTAGATCACAGAATATTAGCACATCTAATCCTAATCACATATTTATCACAAAGCATTCCAACTCTATTTCAAAACCTGCACTTGTTGATTGTTAGAGGGAAAAAACACTAACGTAAGACTATAACGTACTGAAACAAGTATGAAAGAAAAACCCAGACACCTTAAAAAGACATACCATGGAACTTCATCTATAACCTTCTTGTTACTGAAAATCTCAGCAGCCCGATGGCGTTTGTTTGTAGGGATGGGCTCGCCTTGTGGCGTGTATGTATCACACATAACCTTTGTAGAATGAACAAAACAATGTCAATGATGTGATTTATGCAGCTCAGCTTTCCCTAAGAATTCAATACCTCAGAACCATAATTGCTGGTTGCTCGTCTTAAACAACACTCACCAAGATGTTGTTACCTCCACGGAATGGATCCTTGAAAATTGCCTGGGGACTGGGATAAGGTGTTGAGTCAATACTATTGCTTCAAAATAGAAAGAAATACAGAATGTTATCAGATTTCTCACGAGATCTTACTATAGAATAACCTCGCTATCCTCTCCTGGTGCTTGTCCAGTACTTGATCCATCATAGTTCCACTTGGGAAGCTCAGATGGATGCTCTATAGGCTTTGAAATTGTCTACAAAAATTAATTGATAGCAATGAAAAAGGAAAGGGGGTGAGAAAATCTAAATCCTTAATGAAAAGGCATGCAATTTATTTTCAATATTTAATATCATCAACATTTTATTACCCTTGACTTGCTACGAAGATCAATGCCAGATCCTCCAATCCTGTATCCAAATGAATAATATCATGAGTGATCCAAGTCTGCTTGCTGAAATGTCGAAAGATCATTGGTATAACCTTACTGATATAGCTAACTTAATATTTACTGTTCCAAGTGAAACTGAAAACTCAATCCGGAAAACACAAATTACCATAGCCATTCTAACTGACTGGACAGAAAACTGATTAAATTTGCTCATGTGAAAGAAATATCTTAGCATAGATGTTTGTACCAGATGTACTCAGCAATGAACTTGTCAGTGTACGGAGTAAGGTCCAAATTTAGAAGATCCTCCATCCTATTGATAGTGCTGTTCTCAGACTTGAGGGCAAACACTCTAAATTTAGCAGAGCTTTTAGCTATTCCTTTCTTGTTCTGCTTCAAAACTAGAGAACTCCACATCTTTGCAGTCATGGGACATGCAGGCGCTGAATTCTTTGCTATTCTCATCTGCCATTGTGAAGAGGGCGCCAGAATCTGTGCCATTTTCACCTACTCCTCCCTGGAAAATCAGAACAAATATAACTAACCAACAATTTAGAAATCAACAAATGGAAAATTATAAACACAGTAGTCTGGCTAAAAGGCTGTAACCATGTCTGTTATGACACGCAAATCATACAAGAGAAAATCTATTAGCAACTGTTAAAACCAAAAGATAATCGTAAATGATCAAGAAACAATCTCTTTAATAAAAAAAATCAAGTGAAACGAGATAATTCTGAACTTGCTTCCTTTCTCTTTCATGTTACTGTGATTAACTTCAAAAATAAATAAGAACTACTTGTGAACCCTTTTATCAAATTTTCATTTTGGTTATAACATAGGCTAAAAGATTTCAATTCTCACTTTCAAGATGGTCCAACAAGTGTTCCTTCACTTAAAAGGACATGATTTTAAGAAGGGCAGATCAGTTTTCAAAAATCTAATATAAAATAACGTTTCCCCTGAAAGGGGAAAATCAATCAAGTGAGGAACTTCAACGGCCACAGTGATAGTCCACTGGTTAGTAGGTTGGCTTACTCTCTAACCATCCCTCATGTGCGGACCAGAGATCATTGAGTAGCATAAATAATGTTCATAAAGTGCATCTATTATATTCTTCAAATGACCAAAAGAACCCCAACAGCCTCAAGTTGGTTGGTCGCATCCTAACCACAATTTACTGTAGCAGGAGGAAACTATCACCAATGCCATCATGATATTTTAAGAAGAAGAAGAAGTCATGATATTTTAAGAAGAAGAAGAAGAAGAAGGCTTTATAAGATGATCGCTTCAAATTCCATACAGTAACAACATCAAGATTGAGAAAAGAATGAACGATATACTCAAAGTGGCCGTAAAATATAGTAACAGAAGAGCCTAGGATCGCCTTTCATTGTCCCAAATATCTAGGAGTCGATAGATATGTGAGAAAAACGTGCTTGCCTAATAGCAAAAGTCATTAGGTCATTATAGAAAGTTATCACTGTCAAGGAAACCGCTAAAAATATTTGGCAGCGAAGTAAAAAAGCTACTTAATTACCTGGGAACTGCCTGAAAACGGCTGGAAGTGAAACTGGAATGTGGGTTTTGCAGCAGTTGCCTCAGCAGAGAGAAAGAGAGAGGGGGGCAGATCTGCGTCTGGTGCAGAAGAAGTATATTTTAGTATAAAATACTGAGAGGTATTGATGACCAAAACAAAAAGGTCTCTTGGCTTTTCCAGAGCAGATAGGGGTGTGCTATGAGTGGTGGAAAATAGTTTTTGTTCTCCTAATTATTCAAGATAAGGTTCTCTGAATCAATCAGGGGTTCCAGCTTTCTCTTTTTGCCGGGAAATTATAATTCATATAAATTTACATGCAAGATTAACGTAAGCTGATGATGATGACGGCTGAAATATTTTAAGGTTTTGGTATTTGATGTGCCATATATTATATGCTTCTTCTAGTAACGTCAATAGACACGGGTGGAGAAAAACTAGCACTAAACCTCCCTTCATTACAATTTGTTTACTCTTCCTAGGGTTCAAATAATAGTAGAAAACAAATTGTCTTAATCGTAGTGTTAGAGAATTAATAAAAAACAAAAACCATTTAATTTACTAGCCCTACTCAAACACTCTAATCTTTATATAATATATAAACAGAAAACAAATTCTTTTAATCATTTCTGGAGAATTTGAGATGAAGTTGAAAATGCTAGAAACGATACAAATATATCAAAAATATATTTTTTGGGGTTTTCATTATTTTTTTGTTATTTTTGGTTTTTTCTGAAAATTTATCACAAACATGGGTGAAAAATTAGGTAGCAACAATGTCAATAGCCGAACCTAATCATTTATCCATCTCGGTCATCCACTTAGGATGCTATTAGCTGAAACTAATCATCCACTTAGGATGTCATTAGCCGAAACTAATCATTTATCATCCTGGTCATTCACTTAGGTTGCCATTAGTCGAAGATAATCATTTGTTCATCCCGATCATCTACTTAGGATGTCATCAGTCGGTCATCCACTTAGGATGCCATCAGCTGAAGCTAATCATTTCTCCATCCTGGTCATCCACTTAGGATGTCATTAGCCGAAACTTATCCTCCCGGTCATCCATTTAGGATGCCATTAGCCGAAGCTAATCATTTATCATTCCCAGTCTCCACTTAGGATGTCATTAGCTGAAGTTAATCATTTGTTCATCCCGATCATTCACTTAGGAAGCTAATCATTTATCAATCTCGATCATTCATTTAGGATGTCATTAGCCAAAGTTAATCATTTATCATTCTCAGTCATCTACTTAGGATGTCATTAGCCGAAACTAATCATTTATCAATCCCGGCCGTCCACTTAGGATACCATTAGTTGTAGCTAATCATTAACCAATCAAACATCCCAGAGGCGGTTTATGAAATCACTATAACATGTTAATATATCCTTTGAAATGCTCATTCAAAATATTCATAACAATTTGACATTCATTATAACATAATAGTAGACCCTTCATAATACTCATATGGACGTTCCGTAATAGTTTAACATTCAATAAACACAATAATAAATCCTTTGTAATACACAAACAAATATTTCATATTAGTTTAGCATTCAGTATAATACAACAATAGACTCTTCGTATTACTCATCTAACCATTCATGACAGTTAATGTTCAATACGATACAACAATAGATCCCTTGTAATACTCATACAAAAATTCATAACAATTTAGCATTATGTATAGCACAATAATAGATTCTTAGTAATACTCATATAAACATCTGCGACAAATAACCTTCAACATAATATAACAATAGATCCTTCATAATACTCATACAATCATTCATAACAATTAACATTCAGTATAATACAACGTTAGATCCTTTGTAATACTCATACAACCATTCGTGATAGTTTAGCTTTTAGTATAACACAACAGTAGACCCTTCATATTGCTCATCCAACCATTCATGATAATTAACATTCAGTATAATACAACGTTAGATCCTTTGTAATACTCATACAACCATTCGTGATAGTTTAGCTTTTAGTATAACACAACAGTAGACCTCTCATATTGCTCATTCAACCATTCATGACAGTTAATGTTCAATACAATACAATAATAGATTCCTTGTAATACTCATAAAAATTCGTAACAATTTATCACTATGTATAGCACAATAATAGATCCTTCGCAATGCTCATATAAACATTAGTGACAAATAACCTTCAACATTATACAACGATAGATCCCTCATAATACTCATACAACCATTCGTGATAATTTAATGTTCCATATAACACATCAATAGATCATTTGTAATAAATTCACTTTAGAAACTAACATTACGCTAGAAGGGGGTGGAAATCACCTACTTATTCCTTTAGTAGGGTGTCCTTGCCCGGTCGATGATCTGATCCGATCGTACCACCTAACACATCAATGATCACAATCAGCACATTTGTATTTGATAATCACATATCTCGTCACCATACATTTACACATGTTCATATTCAAGTGTTCCACATATTACATAATCATACAATGAGATC
>Ga0325410_1003448_pt1 | contig 17857 bp, 10 predicted proteins | sample PopdelMetagenome_16_FD_206182 | JGI IMG/M metagenome (GOLD analysis project Ga0325410, IMG submission 206182) | Populus deltoides microbial communities from Bellville, Georgia, United States - Xylem-PdIQD-R3 | ecosystem: Host-associated > Plants > Phyllosphere > Stem > Wood/Secondary xylem...
AGGTACCCGGGTGCAGGGGTCACCACTGACATCATTATCGCAAAAAAAAAAAAAAAAAAAACCTGATCATGTATAAATGCGGCCACGTAGAGGGACTGAGAGACGCGATTTCTCCAACAATTTAGAACATTCGACGACAAGGCCATCGGCTCCAACCGCCGCCGCAACTTGTTATCTCCGGCGTCTTTATTTGGAGCTATATTAATAGCAAAGACAGTGTCCATGGCCGGACAGTCAAGGAAGTGGATGATATTAGTGGCAACTGTATGGATTCAAGCATTTACAGGGACAAATTTCGATTTCTCTGCTTATTCATCGGATTTAAAATCCGTTCTCGGGATCTCTCAGGTGCAGTTGAATTACTTGGCTGTTGCCTCTGATCTTGGAAAGGTTTTTGGATGGTCTTCAGGGTTGGCTCTCTTGTATTTTCCATTATGGGCGGTTCTTTTCATGGCGGCTTTCATGGGGTTGTTTGGTTACGGTCTTCAATGGCTTGTTATGAGGGACATCATCTCCTTGCCGTATATCCTGGTATGTTCTCTCTTGTTCTTTCTCTAACATGAGATTTATTTATGGCAATAGGATCTCTGTTGTTTTTATGGAGTCGATTTTGAAACCAATCTTATGTTTCAAGATTTTTTCTATCTTTCTTGAACTTGCGTCTCAGATTAAGTGGTATGATTATCGAAGTTGCGAGTATAATGATTCTAATGCTGGGTTTTTTGTTTTAATTTCCATTTATGGGTCTTAATTTCTCGAAGATACACTACAAGTTTCTATTAATAGCCGATAATTTGCCTGGTTCTTCCGTTGCTTGCTACCCCTGCTGGAATACCTACTCTCCCCTGATCGAGACGGTGACAATCTTCTGTTAATCAAAATTCAAAAGTGTTAAATGTATTTTATTCCCTTCTCAGTTCTCGTTTTCAAGAATATTTCTCAAGAAAATATCTCATATACTTTTTTGAGAAATACAATATTTGAGTGGCTGCAGAAAGATGGAGTATTAAAATTTTTAATTATTTTTAAATTAATTTTTTTTATATTTTTAATTAAATATTGATATCAAAAATATTTTTTAAAAACTAAAAATATATCATTTTAATATATTTTTAAATAAAAAATCATCTAAACAGAAACTAATATCGCATTTCAAACACTCTTAAATTAAAATTATTAAGTTTTGCTTTTCCATTTCTACGTAATAAATTTATATTTGAGGCATTTTTGTATATTTAATTTATTTTGTTATACTCTTATTTACTAGATATTAACAACTTTTCTGAAAATAAATCTGAAGTAATATTCATTATATATTAATAAAATATGCGTGAATTCAATCTCTTATGTGAATATTGAAAGAGGGACACAAATGAGAAGTGTTTATTAGGTCGAATCGTAGTCCTCCACGTGGCTCTCTACTTTCCAGAAAGAGTGCTCTAAAATATTTTAACATGTGCGATGTGATTAATGATGTAAAATGCCAGGTAACATGCGTCATCGCATATCTTTCGCCTTTTCTCTTTTCCTTATATAACCTTTTCAAATTAGTTATTGAAAAAAACAAAAAGTGAATTATTGGTGAGTTTAAATATAAAAATTAACAGAATCATCGAGAACGTCAAATAATATATTTTTTAAAGATAAAAAATATTATTTTAATATATTTTTAAATAAAAAAATATATTAGTTATATAACCTTAGAGGCCAGTGTCAAATAATTCTTGTTAAATTACTATTTAAGTTATTTATCAGGTGCTTGAATTTCAAATTGAATAGAAAAGAAAAATCTGAATCACTAGTTTCAATCAGGAAATACACGAGAGTACATTTATTGTTAAAATAATAATAATAATAATAAATAAATAAAAAAAGAGTCTCCAGCCCCTTCTTCTTTTTTCAACGGGGAACAGGCGTACTGTTTTTGATTTCATATCATCATGTCGAGAGCAATTATTTTGCTTTTATCTAAAGTCGAAAATAGACACAAGTACAAAAGGGAGCCGTCGATTTTTATCAAGATTTCCACCTTACAAGTTAATCACGGTCCAACATTGTTTGCCTTGTCACTTCCGGAAAGCAATCATCAACCTTTTTACTTTTTGAATTCTTTTTTCAGACGTTCGTGGCCAGAAAATTTAAACTGCGGATATTATTGGTATTGTGTAAATAATTGTTTTTTTAAATATTTTTATTTAAATAATATTTTTTTTATTTTTTATTTTTTATTTTTAATTTAATAATAAAATGGAGCCATCCTTTTGGAACTTGAATCATAAATTTATAAATTAGGAGTCCCAGGTGTTACCAAATTTGACCATTGTTCGAACCACAACACCAGCAAGGAAGCTGAAAGTCCAGTCTGATGTCTGAGGTTAGATAATCATATCATAGGCCATTCAACAGAAGTAACTAGAAATTATTGCTGGATATTGAATGCACTTGCACCTACTGTACTGGTCCTGCTGCGTCAGTGTTACGACATTGAACTTATGACATTTGTTCTGGTAATTTGAAAAGAAGGGAAATTGTTTTGGGAAAAATGCGTAGTAGAATCCCATCTACAATGTTTTGTTTATATACGAAAACCATGAACTGTCTCAAGTGTTGATGTTGGACAGTATGTTGCCTCTGGTCGATATCCATGAAAAGGAACCTCTGGTCCTCCAATTTAGATGTAGAAACTCTCTCGAACCTCATTATTCATTTCTTCCTATATGCCACAAATTTTCTACCACATACTGCTGATAAGAATATTGCACCAAATGCTCAACAACAAGTAGTTGTCATAGAGATTGCTTGTTTGCTTGTCTAGTTGATTTTGTCTTCTTGTCATCTTTCCTCTCCTTGCTTTTGTGGCGCCTGGCGGGCTATGGTAGATTTCATATCTCCATTGGTCCTTCCCTTTCCTTTTTGATTTGATTTCCCTTGGCTGTGCCAAAACATGAAAAATATCTATACCTGGTGGCTACTATGATTTCTGATGTAAATACTTGATAGGGTGGCACGTAAATCCCATCATGTAAAACACTAGATATGATGAATCAAAGTTGTTTTTCCTCTAGTCTGTTGTATGTGATGGCATGTTTTTAGATGAATATGTTTAGCTGTGTTTATGGAAGGTGATACACGAATATGTGCCTGTCTTTAATTAGAAATTCTGTAAGCTGTACTACGAATGTTCTGTTTTCTCTTTCAACATAATGTTTCCTCTTAAGTTTTTCCATACTAATTTATTTGACCTGCTTAAGGGGACCTTGCCTTTACTTTTGAAAAGGAACTGCTTTTAGAGTTTCTTCATGTTATAAACGATTTAGCACGTGCTTTTCCTTTTTAAGTAGATTAAAGGGGCACGTAATTAGTCCTGTAGCACTTTCCATTGAAAAGCAGAGGAGGGGAGCGAAATTCTCCATTTGGAAATGTAGCCTTGTTGACGAAAGCTTGATATTGCAAAGTAAAAGATGAACTCTAAATATATGTATCTCTTTATTAAAAAAAAAAAAAAAAGCAGAAGGAAAAGACGATTTCAACATGCAAGTAACAAGTAAAAAAAAGGGAACTCTTTCCTACTCCTATGGATTTCTCTTCTTTTTTGTCTTTTCCCCCCTTACGGCAGAGAGAACAGGACCTCAACCCGATAAAGAGAAAAATAGAAAATGTTTAGCTGAAAAGAAATTGTGGCTCCTCTGTGCTTGTTCTTCAAGTTGTGAAATTCTGCAGTATTAAGAATTAAGATCCAGAGTCCTCTGAGTATATATTTGGAGTGCTGTTTGTGGCATGGTGTTGTGAGAAAGCGCAGTTATCTAAATAATATATAGAAACAATGCAAGTCTGTTGTGGACAGAAAACAATGTCAAGTATAGATGCTTAGGCTTCTTTCGCTGTTCTCACTGTAAATGCATTCTGTGTTTCAATGGGGAATAGATATAGGATTATAATTTCATTGTAGTGTTTGATGAAGTATAGTAGAGTGTGCTTGTATTTTCCTAAATTTTCTTTTTCTAAAGCCATCCATCATCATAAAAACTTTCTGATTAGTGCAAAATTGTTTGCAGGTGTTTCTTCTTTGTTTGCTGGCTGGATGTAGTATTTGTTGGTTCAACACTGTATGTTTTGTTCTTTGCATCCAAAATTTCCCAGCTAACCGGCCCCTAGCTTTATCTCTCACGATAGCCTTCAATGGTGTGAGTGCAGCCCTATACACTCTCGTTGGCAATGCAATAGATTCATCATCAAACGATATATATCTTCTTTTAAATGCTTTTATTCCCCTCATCACTTCCGTTGTATCACTGATCCCCATTATTCGTCAACCATCTTTAGACCCCCTTCCTCCTGATGGAGTCCGCCGTGATTCCCTTATATTTCTAATTTTGAATTTCTTAGCCATCCTCACAGGAATTTATCTTCTTCTCTTTGGTTCAAGTTCATCTGATGGAATGAGAGCTCGTCTACTCCTTGGGGGAGCAATTTTTCTACTAATTTTCCCATTATGTATCCCTGGTATTGTCTATGCTAGAGAATGGTTTCACCGGACCATCCATTCTAGTTTCAGCATTCATGGCTCTGGCTTCATTCTTGTGGATGTTGATGATCTTGAGCTTCACAAAGAGCTCATTACCCGTGAGTCGAGTTATCATGAAAATGGAGATGAAACTATGTATGAAACTAAAAGGCGGAAGAGCAGTGGTGAAAAAGAAGGGTGCTGTGATTCAATGGTTAATAAAGATCGATTAGCAATGCTTGGGGAAGAGCACCCTGTGTCGTTGCTGGTAAGCAGGTTGGATTTTTGGCTATACTACACTGCATATGTCTGTGGGGGTACCATTGGCCTCGTGTACAGCAACAATTTAGGTCAAATAGCACAATCACTTGGACAAAGTTCAAACACTACAACTCTTGTAACTCTCTATTCATCCTTCTCCTTTTTTGGCCGCTTGCTTTCAGCAGCACCAGACTACATACGAGCGTAAGTGATAGTACATTGTTTTGTTTCTAAAGTTCTAATTTCAGCTGCATCAGATTGCATAAACTATGGTGCCTTCACCTCAGTCATAATACTAAACAAAGTGCTGCAAAATCCTTGAGATGTTGCAGCCTAGACATTACGTTAAGCTAAACAGTAATGATGTCTTCTGCAGGAAGATGTACTTTGCAAGGACCGCGTGGCTAACCATTGCCCTTGTGCCAACCCCAATAGCCTTCTTCTTGCTCGCTGCATCAGGCAATGCAGTAGCATTGCATATAAGCACTGCATTAGTTGGATTGAGCTCTGGGTTCATCTTTGCCGCAGCAGTTTCAATAACTTCTGAGCTATTTGGGCCAAATAGTGTAGGTGTCAATCACAACATTCTTATCACCAATATCCCAGTAGGATCACTTGTTTATGGTTTTCTAGCAGCTATAGTGTATGATTCTCATGTAAGCTTTAGCCTAAACATCATCACTGACTCGGCGGTGTGCATGGGAAGGCAGTGCTATTTCTTAACGTTTGTATGGTGGGGATGCTTATCGGTGTTGGGCTTAACTTCTAGCTTCTTGTTATTCTTGAGAACCAGACATGCCTATGACCAGTTTGAAGCAAAACGTATTTCGAGCATGACACCGCTGTATTAAGAGGTTGCTAAGATTATGGCGTGGTTAGGTTCAAGTAGACAATGGGAGGCAGAAGCTGTTTGGCTGTATCAATGTTTACTTGTACTTGCTACCTGGGGGGGGGGGAAATTAGTTTTGCAGCAGAGGATGTTCTTTTTAATCAAAGATTTTGATCTGAAACCAAGTCAATCAAATTTAACATTGGTAGTCCACAAGATCATGAAGATGATCACCTCACAGTTTGATTGTTTCCTTTCATTAGAAGGTTTATTGAATCTGAAACTACATGAAGAAGGATAAATCTTTTTTCCTGTCTCCTTAAATGAGCCTAAATGATTTTATAGAGTAAACCAACTCAAGCAGTGTGTCAAATGCATAACACCCTGCTTGTTATAAAAATAATATTTTCTCCTGTAACAATAGAATGAAAATAAAAATAAAAATGTAAAACCTAAAGAATAAATAAAACTATAATCTAACTAATCATAGGTGCAAAAGGTTTCATTTTTGATACACAGAAATAACCTCTCATATGCCAGTGCCATCTTACGGGCAGTGAACATCGAAGCAGCGTATTGCCGGCATGCCTTCCCTCTTTGAGCTAGTCTTCTTGATCCTTCCATCGCCACAGCTTCCAAGGTCTCCAATAATGATTCCACGTTTGGAGAAAACATGAAACCAAACTCATCATCAACAACAATGGTGCCCTTGATACTGGGAAATCTCGACGCCATAACTGGCTTCCCGCTCATCATTGCCTCCATGAGTGTAAGATCAAGGCCTTGGGGTCTAAGTGTTGGGTTCACAAAGATATCAATGGAGTTATAGAATGCCCTCAATTCAGATGGATTCATAGATCCCAAAACCAAGACTCTAGGGCCTAATTCTTTGTATCTTTGCTCCCATGGACCTGACCCTGCCACAATTAAATAAATATCAGGATGTTCTGTCATGAACTCGGAAAATGCTTCATAGAGAATTGGATGCCCTTTATCTTTCACTAATCTTCCAGCCACACCAAGTACTAAACTAGCATTAACTGGGACGCCAATTCTAGACCTAAACTCGTGGCCTGATCTCACGTCTTCTCCAAAATCATCTTCATCCACACCGTTGACAATTACATGAACTCTTCTTCTAGGAATCTGGTACACATCCCTAAGCATCTCACCACAACTATCACTAATAGCAACATGATGTTCATATTTCTTGAAAAACCTTATCTCATCGAGCACTTTAGGGACAAAACCTTGGAGACTTTTATTGAAATAAGGAGTGATGGCCTCATTTGGTTTTCGTGCCAATTCCTGGAAAATACTTGATTGTAAGCCTTCAAGAGCTATACCATGCCAAGAAACTGCAAGATTTGGAACTCTGCGAGCTAACCAATAAGGCAAAGCCACGCTTTCCGAGTGAACCACATCAAATGGTTTTGCACGCTGATTCTCCTCTTCAAATTGCTTCCATGCTTTGTTATGTATCCACTTGCCCGGTTCCCCTTCATGAAAATGAATTTGTGGATAAGATATTACACCAGCATGAGAAACGGATGGGCTATTTTCATCTACAGGAGAGGTGAAGATATGCACTTGATGGCCGCGGTGAGCTAGGGCAGTGTGCAAAGTGTAGGCATGGCGTTCCATGCCACCCGGGGTTGTGCCAACAGGCCATTTGCGAGAGAAAACAGCAATCTTGAGCTTGACTGGAGGGGGTTTATTTTCAATGAAGGCAAGACGGTTCCATGCAAATTCTGCATTGCGTAGATCACCTGACCAAGGCTTGGCATGGTTGGCTATTAAGGTGGTGCAAATGGAGGTAGTTGGGGCATGGAGGAGGAAAAGGGCTGGGATAGTGAAGAGAACAATGAAGAAAAGTGTGGTGCATAGATTGGATTTAGATTGAGAAGGGATGGCATAAGGTTTCTTGGGCTTGTTGTTGAAGGCCATTTTTTGGTTGGGACTTGCTAAAATGTTTCTTTTGCTTTTGGTGCTTAATAATTTGCGAAGATTAATGAATTCTAAATATTTATGCTGAAAAGTGAAGGAAAGTCTTGTGGTGATGTGGTCACGCTCTTAAGCAAGTGCATGTTGTTTTCTTTTCTTCTCTTCTTTATTAGCTAGTGCAGTTCTCACGCCTCCTCCAAGAGAAAGAGGATTCTTCTTGTGGCCATAATATGTACTTGTTCTTATTGGCAGTTCATATAATATTTGCAGGGCCTGGACGAATTTACTCCATGTGCTACGTTTTGTAATGTTGAAGCCTCCTCCACTCCCTTGGCTAGCTTGTATCTTCTACCATTCTTAACATGTTATTGTCAAGATTTACTGTGTAAATGTCCTGACTGTCACTTTTTTACTTTAGTTTCAGATCTGTTAAGCAGAAAGCTAGAACTTGAGTTCACCTTGAAGAGGGATAATACAATCTCAATATATCATTCTATATTTTTCTTCTTTTTATTGAAGCTTTACCCATTTTCTTTAGCCAGTAGACAAGTCAACTTTACCTATGTTAGGCCATCAGCAGAAGACCGGATCTAATTTTCATGCAAAGTCAACCATTTTTGATAGTTTAACGTAGACGCCTTCCCCTCTTGATTTTTGAACAAAGCAAGGCGGATTTCGGGTGATTTGCGATGCACGAAGTTCTTTTAAATGCTATGCTTTTTGGACTATGAGACCTCTTTTCATTATCTTAATGCTAGATCAGTCATCAATTTAAGGCACTTGCAAGTGATCTTTGCTTGGACTCTAAGCACCTTGATTGCAACCTCTGCTTAATTTCTTTACCGAAAATGGTGCTCATAAATATGGTTGGAATATTAGGGCTTAGATTTGAAGCAATGGTTTATGCTGTCCACCCCAGCTTCCCAAAGCTCTAAGCCTTCAGCCCAACTTTAATCCACTGAAAATAACAAGCGAAATATTGAGATTTTTTAGGTCTGAATCCCAGTATCATTAAAACTTAAAGTGGCTTAAGTTCTTTGAGATTTTTTCTGTCTGGTCCACTGGAAATGTAGTATGATGTTTGAAAAGGAGTAGTATGTTGTTGTAATGGATTGGAACTAATAATAAAATCGAAAGTCTACCCTTTATCATTCATTGAAGCGTAACGTTTGCTACATTTTGGCATGGGATTCGCTTCATTGCAATAGCATATCTGCAGGCTACAATTCTTGGACCATCAAAACTACTGATGTATGTATGTATGAAATCTTCTTCTTCTTCCCCTTCCCCTTCCCTTCACAAAGATATTAATGGCAACAGTTCCTGCCACAAACCCAATATTTAGGCCCATTCCACCTCCACAGCCAAATCCAATCCAATAGTAGTTCCAATCAATACCCCAAGTGCCATTTCCACTGTCGGCATTCGGCTCCATTGGAGGCAATGCATGAGAGCAGGTCTTGGTTAATGGAGGGCCACATAGTCCAGTATTCCCTTCAAAAGCAGCTGATGTGAATGTCCCAAACTGATTGCCTTGCGGTATCTCTCCCACGAGGAGATTCTGTGAGAGTTTTAAAACTGAGAGAAAGGTTAATGTGGTGAGTTGTTGAGGAATCGTACCTGAAAGTCTGTTTTCTGACAGGTCCAAAGAACCAAGCTCCTTGAGTTTTCCAAATGAAGAAGGAATCTGGCCTGTGAGATGGTTATTTGACAAGTTGAGTACATAGAGTAAATCAAGATCTCCTATTTTTTCAGGAATCTCACCCTCGAACAGATTGTTAGATAAATCAATAGAAGTGAAGATTGTCAAGATCTTCTCCAACTCCATGTTCAACCCTTTGTTTACCAATGTCACAGAGTCTTTGTAATAGAATGGAGTTAGCACCAAATAACTATATCTGAGAACTTGGCTAGACTGTGATTTCTTTTCCTGCTTCATCATCCCCTTCCAACTCTTGAACCATTCAGACGACAAATTGCCCCGGAATTTATTGGAAGCTAGATCAATTATTTGTAGCAGAGGGAATGAAGTTTTACTGGGAGAATAAATGATTGAACCGCCAAAGAAATTGGACCGCAAGATAAGGACTCGTAGCAGGGGCAAAGTTTCCAACCAGAATGGGAAAGAACCATTCAAGAAATTGTTGCCAACGTCTAAAACTTCCAAATCTCCACAGTTGGCCAGTGATCTTGGCAGAGGCCCTTCTAAGTGATTTTGATTGACATCGAGAGTTCTCAAAGTGCAATTCTCTGCGAACCTTTTTGGCAGGATTCCATGTAGTTCATTGTTTCGCAGACTTAACACCTTCAAGAAACTATTGGAATTACCCAGGCACTCTGGAATGGAGCCATTGAAGTGATTTTTAGACAGATCTAGGACAAATAAGTTCCACGTCTCGCACATTGAAAACGGAATTTCTCCATTGAAGTGATTACTTGATAGGGATACGAAACTAGCATAGGTCAGGTTTTCGAAAATCCTGGATGGTAAGGAGGATGAAAACTGGTTGTGTGAGTAATCTAAGTGGATGATGGAATGTGATGGCATAAGGAAGGGCCCCTGCAGCAAATTGGAATGAAGATCGAGAACAACCAAGTTACCAGGAGAAAGATTTGGAATTGGTTTGTCAAAACCAGAGAGCATATTGTTAGATAGGTTTAGATATACCAGATTCTCGTTGCCTAATTTCCAAATCCATTTAGGTATTTCACCCTTGATTTTGTTATTAGAAAGGTCCAAATGAAACAAGTTCATCAGGTTTGTCAGAAAACCTGGAATTTCTTTTAAATTACAGGAACCCAAACCGAGCTTTCCAATATGAGAAAACAAGGTTGAATTGACACCACTAACCTCAAAGGAGAAGTTATTGCCAGAGAGATCGAGTGTAGTAAGCTCGTTAGTATCTTTGATCATCTCAAAGTTTATGGTGCCATTGAACTGGTTGGAAGAAAGCCCCAGGACATTGAGCCCTCTTATTTTGAAGATTGACACTGGTATTGGACCTTGCAATTCATTTTCACTCAGGTACATCTCCCTCAATAGGGAAGATGAAGCATTCTGAAATTCTTTTAGCTGTCCATTAAGCTGGTTCTGGCTAAGATCTAGACTCCTCAGTAAGGGTTTCGTGAAAAGATCTGGAGGGATCATTCCCTTCAATGAGTTGTTCCTCAGGTCGAGAACTTCAAGATAGTTCAGCCCATTCGCATAAGACAAAGGAATAAATCCTGTAAAATAGCTGCTATGAATACAGAGATTTTTATTTTGTTAAACTCTACCAAAGACAAGAAGAATGGTACCTGAGAAATGATTGTGGGAAAATATCAATCCAGTGATCTTTTCTGATAAAGCCAGAGATGGAACTGGACCACTGAAATTATTTCTTCCAAAATCAAGATAACGAAGCTCGGTGAGATTTTCAAATGAGGAAGGAATTGATCCGGAAAAACTGCATTGAGAAATTTCTAAATCTTGTAGGAAGACAAGATTAACTATCGAATGTGGTAAATTCCCCATAAACATTGTTCCTGAGAGGTTAATAACTTCAAGTCTGCTGCCTGAAGGGAACTCTGCTGGCAAAGTTCCAATGAGATTAGAATTGTAGGACACATCAAGAGAACGCAGAGTGCGCATCAAGAACAGACTATTTGGAAAGATTCCATACAACCCACAATAGCTTAGATGCAAAGTTTTCAAAGAAGAAAACTTGGCTAAGAAGTCGGGTACTCTTGATGAAAAGTTGTTTCCACTTAGCTGGAGATCAGTAAGTTGCTCAAGTTGTAAAAGAGAAGGGTGCAATACCCCAGCAAGATTACAATTTGACAAACCCAAGACACGAAGGTTAGGAAGTTTTGTTGACAGGACCGCCCACAACCTACTCTCAGCCATGGACAGGTCTATTCCATCAAGGTGGAGCACCCTCAGCCTAGTAAGGTTTTCGACAACTGTTTCAATATCTGGATTTTGGAGTGTTACAGGTTCCTCTAATCCAAACGGATAAGAAGAAAGATCAAGAGATACCAACTTTCTAAGAAATGAAATTTCAGCTGGAACTTGGCCAAAAAAGCCTGACCATGAAAGGTTGAGATGAGTCAAGCTCGAAAGTCTACTAAATCCTGATGGAAAGGGAGAGGAATACAATTCATTTCCCGCTATGCTGAGATACTGGAGGTGATGAAGACTGAAGATACTGGTAGAGCCGTTGATTCCACTAGTAATGGAGCTATTGCTGAGGTCTAGACCGACAACATAACCAGTTTGAAGGTCACAGGTCACACCATCCCACAAGCAGCAGTTTTTTGTTGGAGTCCAAGACAGAAGCTTCGAGTCAGTTACAAACTGAGGATCAATTGACAATTCTTGTTTGATTTGTAGTAGTACTGACCTCTGGTGCTCAAGACATTGGCTAGAAACAATGGAAGAAAGGAAGCAAATTCCAACAAAGAGTTTTAGCAGGCAATATAAGCAGGTGTGCATAAGCGAATTGCCCATTTGAAATTAGTGTTAGAAAGGGAATGAACATATGGAAGGTAAGGATAACACAGTTTATATTACAATATGTTTACTAGAAATAGTGAGGAGAAAATAAAGAGGGGATTCTTCCTTGTTGCTGCAGAAGTCATTCTCCTCTACCTTGACAAGGGACGACGTCTTGTACCACTAGTTGACTAGGAAAAATATTGGAGACCATCGCCTGAGTGCGTGAGCCTTGAGAGTCTGAGCCTCTCAAATGGACTGATATACAAAGCATCATTTCTTCCTGTTCTTTCTTTTTTTATTCCCCGGTATTTTATAATAGGCTTTGTTCTTATGAATTAATTGGCTTTTGAAGATATGTGCATAATTCTGGTATTTATTTATCAATCAGAATTTTATAATGGCATTTTATACTTTTATTTAATTATACTTTTAAAATCATTATCAAGAACTAGGTTTCCCGGCTACTTCACTGTTTATAATGGCATCTTCCCTTTTAAAAATAAAAACTTCACCTTTCCTTTTCTTTTTTATTAAATCCTTTCATGGCCTAATCAAATGAGATTAAATTTGAAATTATGCTAGAATTATCAAATTAAAAGATAAAGGATAAAAATATATATATAAAAAATACATCATCAATCCTAAATTTACAACAATTTTCATTTTATTCTAAAAATTAATTTTTTTTATATTTTTTTGTATGTAAGTTTAGGATAGAAGAGAGAAATTCACCAAGAAACGATAAAGAGAAAGAAAGTTGTTATTTGTTATTATTTCGATAATTAAAATAAACAAACTTGGTGTCAAAAGGTTTCATTTAACGTGAGGAGTTCAATGATGGTGTTTTATGACCTTCATCTTGCCAAAAAAATATATATCAATCATTGGGAAGTTTTGTGATTTCAGGTTATTTTAGCATTTTTTAAATATTTTAAGGCCATAAATAGATTTATTAAGGTTTCTATGATAATTTTACTTTTTTTAATTGAAAAATGATTGAAATAATTTTTTATTTTAAAAAATATATCAAACCCAACTTTCTGACAATTTTCTAGCCGCTTCAAGAGTTCAAAAACTAGGAAGCAAGCAACGTGTCATAGCCACGTCAAACAATATGTCGTTTGTTTTAAAACAAAATTGTAAATAAAAAGGGGCAATTAACATGTCATCCACCCTTTCTTATAGGAAAAAAAATATATAAGCTCAAGCACGTGGGACTAGGTTTCCAGATCCAAGTATTCTTGGGCTTGGGTAGTTGGTTAGGCATAAGGGCTTAACTTGCCAGATCCATCAGCTCCTGACATTCATTTTTCTCTCTCTCTCTCATTATTTTTTGCAAAAAAAATTTATTAGTACCCCCTCTTTGGAATGTATTTTTTAGTTTATATTATTTAAAAAAAAAAATTAAATTAATGCCTCTTCTCTCATATTTTTAAATTGTTTAGTTTGACTTTTTTTTAAATAAAACTTTTTTTTAATTTTATAATGTTTAAAAGAGATTGTTGTAATTTATATTTATATTTTATATAAATAAAGTGTACTATATAATGTATTTAAAAAAAATCATTTGTCTTGATGAGAAAAATAACCTCTAAGATTAAAAAAATGCATAAATTCAAAAGAAAAGCGGGTGTTAAATATTTGCATGGTCAATTATCTTTTGCTTTTAGAAGAAACTAAATAGGGGATTGTGTTCCTTCATGGATCCGAACTAATATTTGTGTAAAATGTTTAAATATCGCAAGTGCATTTTAAAGAAAGAACAAAAAGTTGGGCCCATGAGAAAACCTAACTAAATGCATTGACTTTTTTTTAAAAAAAAACAATGTCATTCTTACATTTTATAAATTAAAAAATAGTTAATCCGAGTTAATCCAAGTCAATGAATCAAACTCGAGACTTGTTACATGTTAATCCTCGGGTTTGGCTTGAAAAGTATGTGATAGATAACTTTTAAAACTCATGGCATAGGTTACTAGAATGGAAGTACCATACATGGAAAAATAGAGAAGTTCAATTCTCAACAAATCAAACGTCGAAAGATAAAATTAGGGAAGAAAAATCAATTACATGAAAGAATCTATATAAAAAAACAATTAAAAGAATGAGGGTAAAAATTAAAAAAAAAAGTTAATTAGAGATTGATAACAATTCTTTGATTGGAGAGTTAAATTAAGAACACAAAAAAATTAACAAAAGGATAAAAAAAATGAGCACCACAATATAACATTGAACGGGTTGAAAAGGCGGGTTTTATTTTAATGACATGATAAAAGAATTGGCAACGATGGTAAACAATTTTTTTATTAAAAAAAAGTGGCAGTGATAACTTGGATAAAATCCATGTGAAGCATGTAATTGAATAAAAGAAAAGAAAAAAACCTCAATTTGAGTAAACCCGAGATTACGTGATAAACATATAAGTTTGGCAATAAAAGGTGAATTATCTCAGGTTAACCCTAAAAATCTATAGCCTTAATAAGAAGATTGAGATAACTTGATAAATGACCTATTTAAACCCAACCTGACCTAGTAGTTAGACTTGTGATTGTGGTGATTCGGGATCTAGATTAGGTCAGGTTCCAACAAAAATAGAAAAATGATCGACATGGTCTGATATGATCAATAAAATAAAGGTAACTTGCAACCTAATTAGCCTTGGACAAATCTATTAAAAACCATTTGATTTTTTTTTCATCTTTTTTTTTCAAATAATATCATTTTTATATGTTTATTAAAAAAAGGGTTGACCCGGGTCAAACAACCTGACTTGAGTCAACCCACTTAACTTGTGTCTTACCCTAGATTAACTCTCAGGTCAGGTTTGAAAGCTATGCTATAAATAACTTTAAAAACTCGTGACACGGATCATCACATTGGAAGCACCATCCACGAGAAAACCAAGAAGTCAAGTCCTCAACAAATCAAATATTGAATGATAAAATTAGGGAAAAAACAAATTACACAGAAGGATTTAAAATAAAATATAGCAATTAAAAGACTGAGGTGGAAAAAAAATGAAAGACACGAGCAATTCTTTGATCGGAGGATTAAATTGAAAATAAAAAATATTAACAATATGAAAAACGAAATAAAAGTATGAGGCCAAATTAAAAAAAAAACAAAGAACAAACAAACTTAGACTAAAAGACAAAACTAAAACCCACCGGAATGTTGATAAAGGGGAAAAAAATTAAAAATTAAAAGAAGAATGATTAAATTGAAAAATATTATATATAAAAAATTAGAATTAAATATTAAATTAAAAAAAAAGACAATTCACAAATGGGTCAAGAAAAAAACTCAAAAATCAAAACAATAAGGAACAAATGGGAAAAATAAAATATACCAAATTGAAATTGAAAACAAATAAAACTTTTATAAAATGGTCAAAAATCAAAATCAAAAATCAAAACAATAAGGACTGAAATTAAAAAAGCAAACTAAAATAGAACAAACTTGTATTTTTTGTGAAGAAGAGAGAAAAGAATAATAATAAAAAAGAAATGTCAACCAGTAACAAACCACTATACATAAGATAATATGTGCCGCTCTTGGTGAAAAAGAACACAGCGACGCATCCAATAACATAACTAAAAGGCTTATTTGATCACTGGAAGGTGTCGTATATGCCACTTAAAGAGATTGACACTTTCCACGCCTTGACATGCAGGTATCACACTTTAACAACTTTATTGAATAAAAAATTAATACTTCATAAGAAAAAAAATCAATTTAACTACCATGCATCAAAGAATCAGGTCAAAGGTTTATATCTCCTTCAGTGCAAGGGTGAAGATAAATTTTATCTCTACGAAGAAAAAGAAAAATGCAAAAATACCCTTAGCCAACAACTTTATTTTTAAAAAAATTAAAAGTAATTAAGTAATTTAAATGTTTAGAAATTATAGAAAAGAAATAAATACCCAAGATTAAAATACCCCAAAACCAATGTTCCTCGATTTGGTGACATGGTGCACAAAAAAACAAATTCACAAACCTTGAAATAACAACTAAACTTTAGGCAAAATCCTGATTTAATAAATTTTGAATATCAATAAGTCTAATGCAAATACTATACACTCTTTAAATAGAAAACTAAATTGACCATATTAACTAATAAAATATGAGTTAAATAAAATTTTCAAATCTAATTTGGAAAAGAGTCTAAAATTAAATAGAAAATAAAAAAAAATCTTAAACAACAACTTTGAAACCTAATTTGAACATGAAAACAATCTCAGTGGAATCAAGTCTACATAAGATGTTAGTAAAATTTTAATTTAATATAATAATTGAATTAAAAAATATAGACATATCTAACTTATTGGAATATCTTTTTAAATTTAGATACCATTCACCTACTTTATACACATTCTCTTTATACGTTCAACGTTAGATGATGATGAAATCTTAACACTGCAAACCATAGTTTTAAAACCCGGCTTGACCTGGCGGGTCGATCCAGGATCTGGCCGAGCCAGGACTGAAATCGGGTCGGGTTGGAAAAAAACAGGGAAAGAAAAAACCCGGTGCGACCCAGCTGACTTGGCGGGACTGGAACCGGACCCGGTTGGCTTTTGTTTTTTTTAACTAAAACAACTTCATTTTGATTTTTTTTTAAGAATTGACCCGGACGACCTAATAACCCGGTCAAAACCCGAAACCCGAGTCTTGAACCGACCCAGCCACCACACCGGGTCTAAAAACTATGCTGCAGAGGCCAAGAGAAGCGGGGAAGACAAACGATATCTCAAGAAGGAATGATGCTAAGTACATATTTATGTTATGTGATAAATATCAGATTTTACTCTACAGGAGATAGGTAGTGATGTATTTTGGCCATGGACGTATACCGTTTGCATATTACAGGACAAGAAATGAAGTAATTAATGGGTGAGATGAACCTAACACTTGACTTTGAACAAGACCGTCTTTCGTGAGGTTCAAAATTATCATATTATATCTTGAGCATGAAAAGAACGTAATCCATTAATATCTTCTTTTTTTTAGTAAATTATTGCCCTTTTTTTCCTACTATAAGATACTCCAAATGTGTGGTAGAGAACCGTTTGGTGGAATAGCTAGAAAGATCCTCTTTCTTTCTTTCTTTTATTTTATTTTATTCTTTTACCGTTTACCGGAAAAGTCAATCCCATAGACAAGAATATTATCATCACAAAAACATCATTCTTCATTGCCAAATGCTTTGGCAAAGAGAATGGTAAGCAAGTCGCCGTCCTCCAAGCTTATGGTGAGGAAAATATTCATTTTTTTCCCCCCAAAGAGTTGTTCCTCGATTTGGAGACATGGTGTCCAAAAAAAAAACTCACAAAACTTGGAATTACATCTAAACTATAGGGAAAATTTAATAAATTTTGAATATCATTGAGTCTAATGCAAATACTATAAATAACTCTTTAAATAGTAAATTACCTGATAAAATATGAATTAAATAAAATTCCCATGGCTATTTTGGAAAAGAGTATGAAAACAACTAAAAAAACCAACTTTTTTATAGAATCAATTCTACATAAGATGCTTGTAAAATTTTAATTTGATCTAACGATTGAATTAAAAAATATACATGTTTCTATTGATAAATTCATCTAACTTGTTTGGATATCTTTATAAATTTAGATATATCGATTTAATTTATAAATATTCTATGATTAAGTATTATCACTACAAGGGCAAGAAAAGTGAGAAAGATAGAAGAAATATCTTAAAAATGATACTAATTACATATTTATGCTCTATAATAAATATCAGATTTTACTTTAGGTAGTAATGTATTTTGGCCGTGGACATGTACCATTTGCATATTCAATATCTACACAGT